>BNJS01000454.1_pt1:0-290000 | contig 961342 bp, 1026 predicted proteins | sample 8540461 | NCBI WGS metagenome assembly BNJS01 (sample SAMD00202454, study PRJDB9452) | human saliva metagenome | isolation source: human saliva | place: Japan
AAAAAAAGTCTGATTTATAGCACAAAAAGAGTTGGAGAAAATTCTCAAACTCTTGTCATTTTAAAATGGAAGTTCCTCTTCTTCCAAGACCAAATCTGCTAAGTCTTGTCCAGCATTATTTTCACGCATAGCACGTTGGGCACGACTTTCTAAGAGTTGGAAGCCCGTACAGAGAACTTCTGTTACATAGTTGGTCTGTCCATTTTTCTCGAACTTACGGGTACGAAGTTCCCCATCCACAGAAATGAGACTGCCTTTGCTTCCATAACTCGCCAAGGTTTCAGCAAGCTTGCCCCATACTACAATATTGATGAAGTCTGCTTCACGTTCCCCGTTTTGGTCTTTGTAACGACGATTCACTGCGATAGTTGCTCGTGCAACGGACTTGTCATTGTTGGTTTTGTGCAATTCTGGTGTTGCCACGATTCTTCCAATAAGAATAATTTTATTATACATTTTTTTCATCCTCCTACTTATCTATTCGAAGGAAATCAAAAAAAGTTACAAAATTTGTAACTTTTTTAAATAATGTTAATCTCTGTGAATCATAAATCCAGTTGCTTGTTGATTGGCCATGATGGTCATATCTGTGATTTGCACACGACGAGGTTGGCTGGTCACATAAACTACAGCATCTGCAATATCTTGCGCCTGCAGGGCTTCAAGCCCCTGATAGACCGTTGCAGCCCGTTCCTCATCTCCATGGAAACGGACCTTAGAAAAGTCAGTCTCTACAATACCAGGCTGAATGGTTGTCACCTTGATATCCGTTGCGATGGTATCAATCCGTAGTCCATCTGAAAATGTTTTGACTGCAGCCTTGGTTGCTGAATAGACTGCTGCACCAGCGTAAGCGTAAATACCTGCGGTTGAACCCATATTAATGATATGGCCTTGATTTGCAGTCACCATAGAAGGCAAGAGACAACGAGTAACAGCCATCAGGCCCTTGACATTGGTATCCAGCATGGTCAGCATATCCAACTCTTCATAGTCCTGATAGGGTGCTAAACCAAGAGCCAGCCCAGCATTATTAACTAAAATATCAATCGAACCTACTGCTTCAAGAATTTCTGAACAAACAGTTTTAACCATTGTCATATCGGTCACATCAAGGGGAAAGGTCCAGACTTTTTGATTTGGAAAGGCTTCTGCGAACTCAGTTTTGAGAGCTTGGAGTCTTTCGGTTCGACGTCCTGTGAGAACGATATTCTCACCTTTTTCTAGATAGGCACGAGCAATTGCTTCACCAATACCTGATGTTGCACCTGTGATCACAACATTTTTTTGCCATCTTACTATCTCCTATCTAACTTAACAAATTTAAGCTGTCCAATGTTTGGCTGGATCGAACGGAGTTCCAACAACTTGGTCTTCGGACAATTCAATGACACCACGCTTTTTGTGGAGCATTTGGCAAATGCAATTCACGAGGACTACACATCATACCAAAGCTCTTTTCCCCACGAAGTTCCCCTGGAAAGATGAGATTGCCTTTTGGCATCATTGCTCCTGGAAGAGCTACAATGGTTTTCAAACCAAGACGCGCATTGGGAGCACCAGCAACGATTTGTACTGTTTTGTCATTCCCAACAGCAACTTGACAGATGTTCAAGTGATCACTATCTGGATGTGCCACCATCTCTACAATTTCACCAACGACAAATTTCGGTTCCTTGTCATTGATAATCTCTTCGGTAAAATCTTGAGCTTGCAATTCTTGGTTCAAATGAGCTACTTGGTCGTCTGTCAAGAATACTTGGCCACGTTCCTCAATTTCGAATAAGCTAGAAACTTCAAAAATATTCCAAGCAACAGTTTCACCTGTTTCCTTTAGGAAAACACGCGCCACATTGCCTTTACGTTCAACATCTAGTTTGGCATCGCCACTGTTTTTCACGATGACCATAAGGACATCACCGACATGTTCTTTGTTATATGTAAAAATCATTCTTTCTTTTCTCCTATTTTAATCCTGCCAAAAAGTCGTTAATTTGTGCCTTGGTTTTACGGTCACGATTGACAAAGCGTCCAATCTCCTTGTCCTTATCTAAGACAACAAGACTTGGAATCCCGTAAACATCCCAAAGTTTAGCTAGTTCCACGTACTCATCACGGTCTACTCGTATAAAGGTAAACTCTGGATTTGATTCTTCAATCTCTGGCAAGGCAGGGTAGATATAACGACAATCGCCACACCAATCTGCAACAAAAAGGAAGACCTTCTTGCCATCCTGCTCTACTAGATTTGCTAATTCTTCGATACTCTTAGGAGAAATCATAAGACTTCCTCCTCATAGATGAGATCTTCATCTTCATAGACAAAGGTATAGTGACGACCATCTTCAAAAATGACACCACCAACGAGACGCTCTAAGCTACTTTCGTAGACTTGGACATAGAGAGTCGCTATCTCACCCATCTCTGAAAAGGAGTCACGCACAATAGCGGTCAACTCTTCCTGCGTTTTCATGAGTTTATGGTCATCAGCTACTTTCTTAGCTCCGAAAGCAAGTGCTCCGAGGCCTACTAATGCAAAACCTGTTTTAATGATATTTTTCGTTTTCATGCTAACATTGTAACACAAAAAGATAAGTAGGACAAATCGTGAATGCTATTTTCGTTTGAACTATAGTTCCTCATTTCAAGAAATATTGACTCCTATCTCCTCCTATGGTACAGCACCTCAAAGTAATGATTTACTTATCCCTAAAATTCTAAGGAGACTCTATATGAACAAAGAAAGTTATTTGACGGTGGATTACTCAGCTTTATCGGACACTCGATTGTCGCTTTTTTCATCATCGCCTTAACTCTAGGAATTGCCACACCTTGGGCCGTTTGTTTTATGCAAGATTGGAAAGTCCGGCATACTGTCATCGATGGTCAACGATTATACTTTGATGGAACTGGCGCCCAGTTATTTGGAAATTGGATCAAATGGTTCTTACTGACGATTATCACTCTTAGAATCTATTCATTTTGGTTAAAAATAAAAACAGAACAATGGATTACCAAGCATACCCATCATATGTAAAAAGTGCGGTTTATAGACCACACTTTTTTTATAGCTCTTAATAATGTCTCTCACCAAATAAACCCTCTGGTAATTCATGGAATCCCTTGCCTGCCTTGAAGTTTTCAAATTTACCTAGCAAGAACTGGTAGGCATCCAAGCGACTTTCATAGCGAATCATGGCATCTTTAGCACGCTCATCTTGATCTTCTTCATAGACCTTTTGACTTTCCTTATGCGCCATATCATTAATCATGATTTGGGTATTAACCCAGGCTTCAAATTCTTTCATAAATTCTTGTTCGTAACTCATTGTTTCTCCTTATTCTAATCCACGGAAATAGTCTGTATCAATCTCACGATATGGTTGGATATCCTGAACATATTCCAAGACTCCTTGAAATTCTCCATTTTCATCGTGTACTGCAGCATAGGTGATATGGACAAACTTACCTCGCGACTCGGACTTAAACCACATCTCGTACTTGTCCTTGACCCCGTCACGAAGACCTTTCATAATGGTCTTTACCTTATCAAGGTACTTGGGCGGATGACATAGCTCAACATTGCGCCCGACTTGAGACGGTGTCCGCTTGAAAATCATCTCATCTGCTGGCGTATTGTCATTGTAATACTGGAAAATATCATCTTTATTAACAAAGGTAATTTCCATTGGCAGATGGTTGAGGATAAGATTGGCTTGTTCAACTGAGAGATAGCCATTGCCAAAGGCTTGTTGACTATGGCGATCCAGCTCTGCTTCCTTTTCCTTAGGTGTAAAGGTGATGGTAAACTGACCTTCTGGCGTATCAATGATCTTCTGAACTTGTCCTTCTGCTGTGTCTAGTTGCACGGGCTCCTCTGCACTCTTTCCTCAACAAAGCTTTTACGTTCTGGAATCCATTTTTCAGACGGACGGATAATGGCATAGCCATAAGCATCACTTTCCTCAGCAATCTGAATCCAGTCATCCTGGGTGAAGGATTCGAGTAGAATCATGAGGAGGATAGATTCTTCCTTGAAAATCATACTCTCAAATTCAGTCGCAAAAGCCTCAAAATCTGCCTTTACAGTGCTAATGGACACTTCTGGTAGGGACTTGGCTGTCGCCAAGGCTATTTGAAAGAGTTCCCTGATCTGGTCATCAACTCCCCACATGACTTTTGGAGGCGAATCATGTCCATAACGCTCCATAATAGGAAAGAAGAGTTCTTCCTTGCGCTGGTAGTGACGGTCAAATTGACCTACAAGGCCCATCTGCCGAACCAAACCCTTACGCATCTCCGCAAGCATTTCCTCGTCTTCCATAGAGTCATATGTATCTAACAATCTACGAACACGAATCAAGGCAGCACGGAGGGCTAGATTTTCATCTTTAAAGACACGCACAGGATGACCAGGATGCTCTGTATCTTCAACTTCGACACCCTTAACAGCATTTTTAAAGAGATTGGCATGGACATCACAGAGCTCCATGACGTCTTCAAATGTCACACCTGAGTCAGAGTTCATCAACTCATGCTCCATGAGAGAAATCTCGATAGCTGATACACCTGTAAAGGTCGCATCAAAGCGCTCCTGAACGGATTCAGGTGAGGCTCCATTATGCAATTCTAATAAAATATCCCGTAGGACATGAATTCGTTCATCTGCCATTAGTCTAATCCAATCACTTCGTAACCATTTGCTTCCAGTGTGCGTACAATCTTATCCATAGGAGTTCCCTCCAGCTTAGACCCCTGTTTGAGCGATACTTTTCGTCCGACTGTATTTCGCATCAAGGGATTTGCAAGAGGTTTAAAACCAAGTTCTACTAGGATATCTAAAACTTCTGGATGCTTATCCACCACTTCCGCAACAGGAATAGATACATCAATGATATTGTCCATCATAACCTCCATTATATTCTCTAACAGTTTTTTCTTTTTTATTATACCACAAGGGCAAAGATTAAAAAACTAGCAGTAGAAGACTTGCTAGTTTATTTCGTATCACTTCATTATTTCTAATTATATAGACTCTTCCTAGTAAAACCTCAAAGTCTTATCCTTACCATGATCATCAGAGAAGTTTGAAAAACCAGTCTATGATCTTGAAAAGAATCTTATAGAACAGTAATTGGAAGGCGAAAGAGACTAAAAACCAGAGAATTTTTATCAGACCAACAATTGGTGTTATAAAAAGAAGAGTGAAGAGCTTCCAAAAAGATTTCATTCTTTATCCTCCGGCTTCATCAACCAAGTAGCTGTATCCATAAGCTTATCTACGAGAACTAATTTCGCCAAACTAACGACTGTGTTTTCATCTTTCTTTATGGTTTCTGCAACTTTTAAAGCTTGCCTTGTAAGAAGATAATTACCGTAGGTTTTGGCCAGTACTGTTATGATCCCCATGTCATTCTCCTTCGATGATTTCAACCTCTTTTTGGATAGTGGCAACATCTCTTTGATATTGTGCTTCATCGTAGTTAATCAATTTGGACAATTCTTTTTGCAATCTTTCTCCCATGGGTTTCATGGTCGCAAAAGTTAAGCCACCTGATAGGACTCCACCTAAGATAGGAATAACTTTTCCCATCCCCTTAGCCAATCCTCCCTTGGTCAGATTCACTCCAAAGATTTTCAGAACTTTTTCCAAAATTGGATACCAAAGAGTCTTTGTCAAAGTCTTTCTGTTTACAATTTTCATCACTTGCTTAGCAACTGTAACCCCACCAGAACGAAGTAGAGCGCCCGCACCATTTACTCCCAACATCACTCCCAGATAGAGCAAAAGGGTATTTTTAGCTTCTTCGCTCAGCTCATTTCGCGAAGCCCAGAGATCATCATAGCCGTAAATATAGCCTAGCTCCTGGGCTAGTTTTAATGAAAATGCGTAAAACTGGGCTACATCTGTCGGAATTGTAACCGCCATGGCAATACCTCCAGGTAAACCTGCTAAAACAGATGTCCCACTTGCCAGTAAAACATTATCTTTAATACAGGCATTGGCCACTCGATCTAAGGTTTCCTGAGGTAATAAAGCTGTCGGCCCTTCTTCCAATAATCTAGGAATATCCTTTGAAGCCACTTCCTTAGAGAATTTGTCCATTAAAAATTTTGACCGGTTCACTTTGACGACAGGAAGTTTTACTACCTGTTGCAACACTTGCATCGCCACATCTTCTTTAGCCATCTCTATCTCCGTTTTTCATTCGTATCAAGCTTTATCTTATCATATTTATGGAATAAATGATATTTCCAAGATTTATTTTATTTTCTGAATTTCTATTTATATAATCTGACTAGACAATGACCTACTTATAGACACACAAAAAAGAGGGTTGCCCCTCTTTCTGCTTAATTTTTATCCAGATTGCGTAGCATCTCGTCAATCTTGTTTCCATATTCGATGGATTCGTCTTTGACGAAGGTCAAATCTGGAATTTTGTACAATTTCAAATTGCGACCAAGTTCACGTTTGATAGTTCCGGTTGCTTTTTCAAGCCCGACTTGAGCTTTTTGATTATCTGAAGCAAGGTTACTCAAAATAGTGTAGTAGACCTTAGCAACAGACAAGTCACCTAGCATCTGAACATCTGTGATAGTCACACCTTGGACACGTGGATCACGGACTTTCTTTTGCAAATCTCATTGACTTCGCGCTTGATTTCCATGCCCACACGGTCCGTACGGAAATGATTTGCCATGCGTTTTCCTTTCTCTCAATTGAACCAAAAGCTAGGCCAGCAGACCTAGCTATTTTTATTAGATAGAGGAACTAGAGCCATTTGAATCTAGGAAACAAGCCTTAGATAGAACTAAGGGTTCATCAAGGCGCTGTTGACGACGAGTCAAATTGGCTATCGTTTCTCTATTATCTCTTGATTTCTTCCATGATGTAGGCCTCAATCACATCATCCATCTTGATATCATTGTAGCCGTCAATCATGAGACCACCTTCACGGCCGTTTGTAACTTCTTTAACGTCATCTTTATAGTGTTTCAAGCTAGCTAGGACACCATCGTAAATAACGACACCGTCACGGATAACACGGACTTTAGAATCACGGGTAACTTTACCGCTGGTAACCATAAATCCACCGATTGTTCCCACTTTAGATACCTTGAAGGTTTCGCGGATGATCGCTTCACCAATAACTTTTTCTTTAAATTCTGGATCAAGCATCCCTTTCATGGCTTCTTCCATCTCTTCGATAACCTTGTAAATGATACTGTGGAGACGGATTTCTACATCGTCTGCTTCTGCTTGTTGACGAGCTTGTGGTGTAGGGCGTACGTTGAAACCAACGATAAAGGCATTTGAAGCTTCGGCAAGAGTCACGTCAGATTCATTGATAGCACCAACTGCTGAGTGAACGATGGTAACTTTGACACCTTCCACATCAATCTTTTGAAGTGATGCAGAGAGAGCTTCAACAGAACCTTGTACGTCTGCCTTGATGATGACGTTAACAGACTTGAGTTCTCCAGCTTTAAGAGTATCAAAGAGGTTTTCAAGGCTGACACGTTGAGTAGCTTGACGTTGCTTCATAAGGGCACGTTTTGCACGTTCTTCACCAGCTGCACGCGCAGATTTTTCATCTTCGTAAACAGCAAAGTGGTCACCTGCCATTGGCGCTTCATTCAAACCAGTGATCGATACTGGTGTTGATGGGCCTGCAACCTTCACACGACGTCCAAGGTCGTTAGTCATGGCACGGACACGTCCGAAAGTATTTCCGACAACGATTGGATCTTGAACATTCAAAGTACCTTGTTGAACAAGAAGGGTTGCGACCGCACCTTTTCCTTTATCCAAACGAGCTTCGATAACAGTACCGATGGCACGAACTGTTGGATCAGCTTTGAGCTCTTGAATTTCAGCCACAAGTAGAACAGTTTCCAAGAGTTCATCGATATTTTGGTTGAACTTGGCTGAGATTTCTACGAACTCAGAATCTCCACCCCAAGCTGTTGACATAACACCATGTTCAGCCAATTCACCGATCACACGTTCTGGGTTAGCACCTGGTTTATCGATTTTGTTGATAGCTACGATGATTGGAACATTAGCCGCTTTTGAGTGGTTGATGGCTTCGATAGTCTGAGGCATTACCCCGTCATCTGCCGCTACGACCAAGATGGTAATATCGGTAACAGAAGCACCACGCGCACGCATAGAAGTAAAGGCCGCGTGTCCTGGTGTATCAAGGAAGGTAATCTTCTTACCATTTTCTTCGATCTGATAAGCACCGATATGCTGAGTGATACCACCAGCTTCTCCCGTAGCAACACGAGAATTACGAAGGGTATCCAAAAGGGTTGTTTTACCATGGTCAACGTGTCCCATAATCGTTACAACTGGTGGACGCTCTACGAGTTCATCTTCATTGAGATAACCCTCTTCAGCAAAGAAACGTTCGATATCAGCATTGTCCACTTCAACCTTTTGTTTAGCTTCAATACCGTAATCTACCATGAGGAGTTCGATTGTTTCACCGTCCAAGGACTGGTTTTGTGTCGCCATCACACCCATCATGAAGAGTTTCTTAACAATCTCAGCTGGTTCGCGTTTGATACGTTTTGCGATTTCCGCAACGGTCATACCATCTGTATATTCAAATTCTGTTGGCAATTCATGGAACTTACGCTCTGTAACAGGTTTTGGTGCCTGATTACGGTTATTTTGCTTATTGCCTTTTTTATTCTTTTTGTTATTGTTCCAGTTACTATTTCTTTGATTTCTCACTTGATTTTGACTACTTCGATTCTTTTGTTGTTTTCTAGGACCATCTTCTTCGTGATCGTAATCATCACGATCTTTGTCTGGTCGGGCTTGTTTCTTACGACGTGTATCCACTACAGGTTCTTTAGCTGCAGGAGCTACTTCAACCACTGGTTGAACTGGCTGCGCTTGTTCAGCTAACTTAGCAGCTTCTTCAAAGATTTCCTCAGGTTCCTTGCGTTTGTTTGCTTGAGCCAAGGCTTCTTTGGCAGCTTGAGACTGCTTGAAGCGTTCCTCACTTGAACGAGCATATTCTGCATTTTGCTCTGCTTTTAGAGCAGCTGCACGGGCTTTGAAGTCAATGCGTGGTCCAGCCTGATTTGGACGTTTGTCCTCTTGCTGACGACGATCATTCCCACGATTTTGCTGACCTTGTTGTTTTTTACCTTGATCATTGAATCGGCGGTTGTCACGATTGCCTTGACCTTGTTTACCACCATTACGGTTATCATTTTTTTGACGATTCCCATTTTGCTGGTGGTCACGGTTATTGCCCTTATTTTGCTTGCGTCGTTCAGCCTGCTCTTTTGCACGTGCTTCACGCTCAGCCTTAAAGTTTCGACTCTGTGGTTTTGCTGGTGCCACTTTTTCTTCTTTAGGGGCAACAGCTGCTGCTGGTTTTGCCTCTTCCTTAGCGACAACTGGCTTTGGAGCCACAGGTTTCGATTCTACCTTTGGAGCAGGAGCAGGTTTAAAACTTGCTACGATTTTTGAAGCAGCTGCTTCCTCCACACTTGATGAGTGGCTTTTTACATCCAAGCCCAACTCTTTTGCACGCGCTACAACTTCTTTGCTTTCTTTTCCAAGTTCTTTTGCGATTTCGTACAATCTTTTCTTAGACAAATCATGTCCTCCTCTTCTATTCCATAAGAGACCTCATTTTCTTTGTAAATCCAGCATCTGTGACAGCCAAAACTTTTCTTGATTTTCCGACTGCTATGCTTAATTCCAGTGTTGAAAACACGGTAATAACTTCTACTTGATAATAATGACTTTTATCCTGAATCTTCTTGGTCAGGTTGGGACCAGCATCATGGGCGAGAAATACCAGTTTTACTTTCTGGTCTTGAATAGCCTTGACCACCATTTCTTCACCCGAGATAATTTTCCCCGCTCTTTGAGCAAGTCCCAAGAGATTGGCAATTTTTTGTTTATTCAAGTCCTAACTCTCTTCTTTTCACTTTGTGATCGACATAGGCAATCAACTCGTCATAAAAGCTCTCTTCAACTTCCATACTAAAGCTACGGTTAAAGACTTTTTTCTTTTTGGCCTCAAGGGCTTCTGCATTGTCTAGCTTGATATAAGCGCCACGACCATTAGCCTTGCCTGTCGGGTCGATAAAGACCTGTCCCTCTTTGTTCTTGACAATACGGAGTAAATCGCGTTTATCAATCACTTCATTGGAAACCACAGACTTGCGCAAAGGGATTTTTCTAGTTTTCATCCTTCCCTCCTCTGATCAGCTCTTATTCTTCGACCAATTCGTCTGTTTCTACCTGGTCAGCTTGTTCTGCTGCTTCCATGGCTTCAAACTCACTTGCAGACTTGATATCGATACGGTAGCCAGTCAAATGAGCTGCCAAACGAACGTTTTGTCCACGACGACCGATCGCAAGAGAAAGCTTGTTATCTGGCACAACGACCAAGGCACGTTTGCTGTCGTTTTCATCAAAAATAACTTGGTCAACTTCTGCAGGAGCGATTGCGTTGTAGATAAATTCAGCTGGATCTGCTACCCATTCGATAACGTCGATGTTTTCTTCGATTGGAACCATACGGTCGCTCTTGGCGTCATAGCGAGCTGGGTGGAATTTGCTAGTGATTTTCTTGATGTTAGCACCACCACGTCCGACGATTGTCCCGATCGCATCCACGTTTGGATTGTGGCTACGAACAGCAACCTTGGTACGGTCACCTGCTTCACGAGCTACGCTCATAATCTCAACTGTTCCGTCATAAACTTCAGGAATTTCTTGTTCCATTAAGCGTTTGATCATTTCTGGATGGCTACGGCTTACAAAGACATTCACTCCACGAGGATTGTCTTCAACCTTGTAGACATAAACTTCGATACGATCGTGAGAAGCAAAGACTTCTCCAGGAATTTGGTCTTGTTTTGACAATTGAGCTTCGATGCTGCCAAGGTTGACATAGATAAAGCGATTGTCGAAGCGCTCCACTGTACCTGACATGATTTCTTGTTCATGCTCTTTGTAAGTGTTGTAGGTGATAGCACGTGTTTGCTTGCGCATTTTTTCCATGATGGTTTGTTTTGCAGACTGGGCTGCTACACGACCAAACTCACCTGGTGCTTCTTCAAATTTAATCTTGTCCCCAAGCTCGTAAGCTGAGTTAATGGCAAGAGCATCTTTTAAGCTGATTTCCAAACGGCTATCAAATACTTCATCAACTACTTCACGAACAGTATAAACTGTAAAGTCACCTGTCTTTTCGTTGAAATCAATGGCTACACTGTCAGACTGCCCATAGCGTCTGCGATAGGCTGAACGAAGTGATTCCACCACTGCATCAATGATGTCTTCTTTTTTGATTCCCTTGTCTTCTTCCAAAATGCGGAAGGCCTCTAGCATTTCTTTACTCATCTTCTATTCACTTTTGAATCTTCAAAAGCTTCCTTTCTTTTACTATAATTTTACTGCTAAACGTGCTTTTGATACCAAACTGTATGGAATCTGGACAGTTTTCTTACGAGTTTTATCCATATATTCCATAGTCAACTCATCCTCTTCAAAGGCTAGCAAGGTTCCTTCAAAGACCTTTTGCTTATCAATAGCTTGGTAAAGACCAACATGGATGTATTTCCCAACTGCTCCAGCGACTGCGTCCTTGGTTTTCAAAGGACGCTCCAAGCCTGGACTGGTGATTTCTAGGAAATATTGTTCTGGGAAGGGATCCGGCTTGATAGTATCTAGGACAGGACTGATAATCTCTGTCAAGTCCGCTGTGTCGTTCAAGGTAATTCCTTCTGGTTTATCTACAAATACTAAGAATCATGTCACTGCCAATCTTTCCGTACTCGATATCAACGAGTTCAAAGGGAGCTTCAATGACAGGTTCTACGACTTCTCTGACTAATTCTACGATAGTTGCGATTGCGTCCACCTCCTCATAAGCAAGAGGCGAAGATATTTCCCCGCCTCACTTTCTCATATTCTTACTCATAGTATAGCACTTTTGAATACTTATGTAAAGCATAAGCACTCAGAAGGCTTGATTTTAAGCTTTTTCTTAAAATTCTGCCTCAACTCGATAGATGACTTGACCCTTACTTGAGAATTTTTCTTCATACTCAGTCATGACATTGCCTTCAAAGTCGCTAGCATGCAAATCTAACCAAACCCCATTGAGTTTCATGCCATATTGAGAAAAACTCACTAGGCTATATTCGAACAAGCCACGGTTATCCGTTTTAAAATGAATCTCACCGTGTTCAGGCAAGATGCGCTTAAAGGTATCCAGGAAACTCTTATAGGTCAGACGGCGCTTTTCATGGCGTTTTTTAGGCCACGGATCTGAAAAGTTCAGGTACAAGCGATCAATCTCACCATCTTCAAAGTAGTCGGTCAAATCAGAACCATCAACCCACAACAACTTAATATTGGGTACAGCGACTTCCAAGACCTTGTCCAAGGCATAGCTTAAAACAGACTTTTGAATATCAATTCCGATATAGTTGATATCAGGGTTTTGTTTGGCCATACCTGACACAAAGGCTCCCTTACCACTACCAACCTCAACATGGATAGGATTGTCATTTCCAAAGAGGTCTCGCCATTTTCCTTTGGCTTCTAAAGGATTTAAGACAACATACTGGGGATTAGCCTCTAGTAATTCTGTTGCCCCTTTACGATTTCTAACTCTCATCTCTTCTTTCCATACTTGTCGCGGAAGATACGCAAGGCATAAATCTCCCGATTGACATTTTCTAGATCTTCATTTGTATAATATTTGGCAATCTGGCTCAAGAAGGATAACTGAGCATACCAAAATAGTTTGTTGATGACTGTTTGGTTGTATTTGTAACCGTAATAAGTCAACCACTCTTTCCACTGATAGTCTGGAATGTAGTGACATAGCATATGCGCTACATCAAACATGCGATCCGTCAAACGAACGGAATCCCAATCCACTAAATAAACAAGACCGCTCTCTGTCTCAATCCAATTACTATGTCGTACATCTCCATGAACGATCGTTGCATAATCTTCCCTAAAGTTTGGCAAGCTTCCTCGCAAATCCTCTACTACCATTCTTAGATATTGATTGTTCTTCAAGGATTCTGGAGCATCTTTTAACCAAGCCTGAAGTAAGTCTAAAGGTGTTTCTAAAGAATAGCCCAAACGAGTCAATTGCGTCATCAAAGGACGCGAACGATGCAAGCGACTCAAAATATTGATAATCTGCTTGCGATTCATATCATAAGGGGTCAAAATTTTACCATTCAACCATTCTTGGGCACACATATCACGCCCATCCAATAAACGGCGAGTCCATAATAATTGAGGAGCGATTTGTTCCTTGGCTAAACCAGGTAGGATTGGAGAGGTGTTCATTTTAATAAAGACGCGCTTCCCATCAGGGTAGCTTCCCATATAAGCTTTTCCGCTTTTCCCAGGTATAGGGGTCAGCGTTAGCTCAATATCACCCAAGTCCATTTCTTTCCTCCGTATAAAGTTTCCTTACTATTCTACTAGTTTTTAGCCTATTCGTCAACCAGTCCACACCCGATTCTCAAATAAAAGCCTCTGGGGTGGGGTGGGTTATCATTATAGAACGAAAAAGGTAAGCACAATCTCCTACTTACCTTTCATGATTTTTATAAATAATATAAGAGTGGCCAACTGTTGTAAAACATGTGGACTAGAGTAGAAACCCATAGATTTTGGCTCTTTTTGTAAGCAAAGCCCAGTAACAAGCCCCCAAGTAGATAAAAAATAAACGAAGGGACATTAGAAGGTCCATGCATGAAAGAAAAGAGAGAGGAAGTTAGAACAAGCCCCAACCAAGAATTTTCAAATATAGCCCCCTGAAGAAGTCCCCTGAAAATGAGTTCCTCCTGAATTGGACCAAAAACTGAGGTAGTCAAAATCAAAGACAGGGAAATTCCTCTACTGACTTCCGCCAAGTGTTGAACTCCCGCTCCAGAAGAAACAGCGAAGAAATGAATATAAACTAGTGTCTCAAGCACACTTAGAAGAAAGATTGCAATGAAAAGTAAAAGTTGTTTCTTACTTAACATCCCAAAAGAAATCATTTCAAACTGTCTAGCATAAGCAACACTCAGCGATGTTACAAGAAGACTTACAATAATCAATGCAGGTTCATTTTGAAAAAAATCCCCATGGTTAATCGTATAAGGAACTGTAATTACGATTATTAGTACTAAAAATCCAAAACAAAAGGCATGAAATTTATCAAAAAACTCCATAAAGCTATCCTCCTCAACAAACAAACCTTCCTACAAATCATCCTTTAACTCTAGTCTTTCCAAAACAAACCATTTTAGTAGCCAAAATCCGACAACATAGCCAGCACCTAAAAATATAACTATGAAAGCTAGCATGGGATTTAGGAAATTAAAGACCACCGCAGACACAAAGGTTAGCACAAAAACATTAAAGGCAATGGTGTCAGAAGCCAAGACTAGAATATAGGGTGTCAACCAGTCTAAGGTTTTTGAATCTAGGAAAAATAAGTGTTTATACATGATGACCTCCTCTATGACTGAAAGCAAGCCTTTTTGTTTTTTCACCCCAAGACCCTATGTAGAAAAGTGAGCAAAAATGGTAAGTTTGCGATGATATTATTGATGATATGAATCGTATAAGATGGATAGATGGTCTTGGTATAGCGGGTCAAACCACCAAATATACATCCAGCTGCTGTATAAACCAGAAGGTCTAGTAGACTAGGAAAACTTGAAAAATGAGGTAAGGCGAATAAAATCGACGGAAATAGAATATCCAGCCCCAATCTGGAATTTTTAAAGAAGGCATGTTGAAGCAATCCCCTACATACCAATTCTTCCATCAGAGGTCCTAGTACGATTAAGGTTAGGTAAACACCGAACTCCGCAAAATTGGTCTCACTATAGACAATAAACAAATTCCAACTTTCGTTTGTCCCCTGAACGTGTTTAGCTGTCAGATAGTTAAAGCATATAAGTACGACAGCTGCTAACACCGTCAGAACAGCAAAACTCAACCACTTTTTCCTAGGGATATGAAAGAGATAAGCATGACCCGACCTGACCAAAATCCAAATCATCAAGCAGATAAAGAGAAGGCTGATGATGTTTCGAATCCAGATAACATTTCCTACCCAGGACGAGAACTCCCAATAATTTCTCCAAAATTGGGTTGTCCAAAACAATCCGAAAAACAAAAATAAATAAGAAAGGACTGCACTTGTTTTAAAAAGAATAGAATATTTTTTCATAGAAGCTCCTTCATAGCTTTGCTATCGTAGCTGCCACCAATTATCATTTAATCCTCCATCATTCAGTCTCGGTAGTTCTCACTGAACCTTTGACAAGCCAATACATTTATCCTTGTGTACTTTTGTTGCTGTTAAAAACTTTATATTTTTCATCATCTAGGCAGTCAATTCTTTTCAAAATGATAGACCATCATCTTTTTTATACCTAATCATTTTATAAAACTTGATAGTCTCGAGGAAAAGCCTTGGCAGATACCACTCTATGATTTGTGAGGTCAAGATAATCTCCTGGATAGCCAAGGACATACATACTATAACCAGCAAAACCTCCTCCTGCTGTTCCGACTAGCCCGATTTTGAGATTGGTTACAAGAGAAGACTGAAGGCCTGCCATTAAAATTCGGACATGATTGTCCAACCATACTATGTAATTCTTCTGAAAGGCGTCTTCTACCCAACTTGGTTTCGGTGTATCTTTACCAATTTCCCAAACTTCTACTATTTGATTTTTATATTTTGCTTGCATCTTTTTAATCTTTCTTTCAGGACTCTTACAGGTTTTTTCTGTTCTTCTTACCTGGTCTATGTTTTAGCAAACTATAGATTGTAACAGGGGTACTCACCAGTACAAGAACATTTCTCCAGAGTTCAGTAGAAATCATGAGTACTCTTATACAAAGAACAAGCGATATCACTATCACTACAACTCGGGCAAAGCAATCTAAAAAATACACATACTTTGTCATACGATTCCTCCATCTATTGATTTCATATCTACCAGGTCAGTTCTCTAGTCACTATGACGCTAACTGATCATCCTCTACATTCCTTTGTAAATTTAACTACTGTCAACTACTAGAAGAATGATAGACAATTGTAACAAATATGGACTAAAATAGGCACCGATAGATTTTGACTCTTTTTATAAGCAAAGCCTAGCAACAAGCCTCCAAGTAGATAATAGATAAACGAAGGAAAATCATAAGGAGCATGCAGGTAAGAGAAGAGAGAGGCAGTCAGCACAAGCCCCAGCCAAGAATTGTCAAAAACCGCACCTTGAAGGATACCTCTGAAAACAAATTCCTCCAGAATAGGCCCAAAAACTGTCGCGCTTGCAATAAAGGATAAGGAGATTCCTGTACTAGCTGCTTCAAGGTGTTGGTATCCTGCACCAGAAGAAACTGAGAAAAAAGCATGATAGCCTATATTTACCAGCAGGCAAAGAAGAAAGATTCCAATAAAAAGCAGAACTTCTTTTTTCGTTAAACTTCTAAGCGAAATCATATCAAACCACTTCGCATAAGCAACACTCAGTGAAATCAAGAAAGTATTTATTATAATAAATAAGTACTCATTTTGAAAATAATCCCCTTGATTGATGGTATAACCTACTGTAGCGACTATTACATAGGCTAAAAATCCAACAAACACGGCATGACATTTATTAAAAATGGTCATAAACACAACCTCTCTCCTTTAAAAGTCGATCAAAATAAGGATGCAAAAATTTTTATTTATGAACTCTTTGTTTCCACTTGATCATACCTGAAGTAATCAAGAGTGCAACAGCTATACGTAATAGATTGTAACTTTCTTCCTCTCCTGTATTAGGTAGTAATTGTTTGCTCAAATGAATGGTTTGGGGGACAGAATCATTCCCCTTAACCTCGGATAAAGGAGTTTGTAACTTATCAGTATTTTCAGAGATTGTCTTAGATGTATCTCCTCGCTTCTTTTTATCTGTCATTACCAAATCTTCAGGCTGAACAGTTATAGTGTTAGAAGGAGGAATATTATTCTTCAATGGTTCTCTACTATCACTGTTGTTAGTCAAATTTTCCTTTGTATTCTCTACCTCTCCTGTTTTATCATCACGAACAATTTCTGTTACTGTATCCTCAGAAGATGCTACTGTTTCCGATTGCTTAGGTAAGTTTCTCGAGTACATATAATCATAAACCTGTTGTGCAGTTGCTCCGCCACCAACCCATCCAGATATCGGATGTCCATTTCTTAAATACAAAATTGTTGGTGTTCCTGGAATACCGACTTTTTTAAATAGAAACTCTCTCGCTTCCCCGTCAAAATCTTTACCATCCAAATCATAATACTCTAACTTCTTTTCAATCAAGTTATTAAATTCTTTCAATTCAGGAGAAAATTGACGACAATGAGAACAAGTTTTTCTACCAAAATATATAGTATGTTCCAATTGATCCTCTGTAAAAGATTGACGAACGGCTTCAATATCTACCTTTTTAAAGTCCGCAACATTCTGTTCATACTCTTCGGGAGTTACAACGGAAGGTTTACGCTCCACATTTTCCGTACCCGATTGCAAATCTGGTGCCACAACAGAACTATCATTAGGCTGGATAGAGGAAGAAGTAGTCTGTTCTTCTGCATATGCAACACCTGTAGTAATAGATGCAAATACAAGTGGTACAAGTAATAGTGATTTTATCTTTTGTTTCTTCATAAGAATACTCCTTTACATTTGATATATTTATCTTACCTTATTTAAGATTACAAATTCATCTAAATCTTAAATGGTCATCAAAACATCTTGAATTGCAAAAACTTCATTAAAAAAGGTAAGCATTTTGAAAACACTTACCCTTTTATACTTTATTAACCTCTACTTTTTATAATACTTCAACCCCCAAATGAGCAAAAGCATGATAATCAAGCATAGAACCACACCAATATAGGCGATTATTTGTTGGTAGGCTTCTGCTGCTGTGATACCTCTATACAGACAAATAATAGACATAAAGCCTGTCAAGCCGATGAACATGAGTTGATTGGTTCTAGGACTAACCAAATCATCATCTTCAAACTCTCTTATCCTCATTTCCCTAGTGAGATAAACAGTAGCCAAAATAGAAGCCAAGTTAATAACTACTAAAAGAAATTGGAAAACTACGGAAAAATTTAAAAACTGACGAGATAGAAATAGATAAGTAGAAACAACCAAAGGTATCTGTCCGAACAACAACCTCACTAAGAAAACATTGCGTTTTGTTGCAAATATTTTTTTCATTACTATCTCCTTTCCCATGCTAACAGGTAAGCGCACCGCCAATTCCACCTAGTACAGCACCAATTGCACCTGTTCCTATAGCGTATGGCCCAAGTAGAAATGTTGAGCCATAAGTTGTAGCGTAGCCTTCCATCGCACCGTATGCAACCCCCGCTGCACAGCTAATTGTTCTTCCCCAATCAATATCTCCACCTTCAACGCAAGCAAGCATATCAGCATCCATAATCTCAAATTGTGACATCATTTTTGTATTCATGACAAATACACCTTTTATTTCTAATTTTTGTCTTGTTGCAACTTTGACAAGTTTAGTATACCAGAACAAACACTAGTTTTACTGCAAAGTCTTTAAATGTACGATTTTCATCACGAAACGTATTTTTTCAAGATTTGTAATCATTCAAGTTTAAAAACATACCATTAAAAAATGGTGTTAACTAATTTTCAAAGCACAAAAAACCATTCAAGATATTATAGGTATCATTTAAGATCTGATCATTTTTTCCTATCTATTTTTTATCATAATAGTATAGTAGTATAGTAATCAACAAGAAAGGATTTGACAAATGACATCTTACATTTGTAACCATTCAAGATAAAATATACATCTTTTATGAATAAAACAGCTATTTTACTGAAATTGATCAAGCATAAATAGTTTTGAAATAAATGAAAGTTTAAGTATTAAAAAGATATGTGCATAACATACAAAAGATTCCTAGCACAATCCTACATTTGGTATTTCTAAATTGATAGCGGATAAAATTGCAAACATCCAGAATCATTATATCTAATTCCCAAAAATATGATCTAGGCACAATTACTTAATATCATTCAGCATTACTAGTTTAATTTGATATAGTGCAAAGCGAAAAATTAAAATCAATAATAAAAAGCCATTTCCAAAAAACAAGAAATACACTGCTAAATTACTCTTTAAATAGTATAGTAACCAAATACACATCCAAAGTATACACATTTTTATAAAGATATGACTTGCTATCCATTCACTCTTTAGCAAGAGATTATTAACCATCTTCATTATAATAATCTTCATATTCCATCCTTATCACATCTATATCTCAATTCCTTTACTACTATGTCTCAAATTAATTTATGATTATATACTGTAAACAAATAAAACGCTAACTAATTCAAATATTAAATTTGGTAGCATTTTATTTTGAAGACAAAATATCAATTAATTCTAATCAATGCATGACAAATATTCTTCCCAGACAAGAATTCTATTTATGCACCAAATACATAACCCCAAAATCCACCATAAATTGCTCCACCAACAGCGCATGCTGCAATGACATACGGACCAGCAGCAGCACAAGACATCGCCGCTTCTACAGCACCTGCAGCGCCAGAAAGAACAGCACTTCCCTCTCGTTTTCCTCCACCTAAAACACCGGACAATTCTTCATTTTTCAACTCCATAAAGTGCATATTTAATTTGTTCATACGTAACCTCATTCCTTTTTTAAAATATGTAATTTAATATTATTCGAGCAAATAATGTATCCTACTGTGGATAATACTACAAATATATGAGCATAAAATAATACAGAAAACGACTTATAGCCATTTATAACAACAAAAATAATTGATAATAGTAACAGAAAAAAAGTAGGTATTGAAATCTTTTTAATAAATTGCTTGTATCGATTAAAGCACAGTTCAGAACTAATGTTTCCTCTCTTCTTATTATGCGTTAATAAGTGAATCAACAACTCAAAAAACACACTACCTACAGAAAGAACTAAAACTTCGCTTATTGGAACATTTAGAACTAATCCAATCGCACCTATCATAAAAAAAGATGTAAAAAGAGCTAATATTAGCCTAAATTCACCACTTTCCATCAACTATCCCCTTTTCTATAAAGATCTAGCAATAGCCCATATACCTGTGCAATATTGTGCTCCTAAAATTCCTCCAGCCCAAGTTCCAGCCCCTGGGGCAATCAAACTACCAATCATTGCTCCTGCTAATGTGCAAATTCCTGTCGCTTGAGCAACTTCCCCTGCACTAACTGTTCCTCCCTCAATGCTAGCCAGCATTTCGGTATCCAAAATCTCAAATTGTGACATCATTTTTGTATTCATGATAAATACTCCTTTTTTGTTTTTGATTTTTGTCCTGTTGCAACTTTGACAAGTTTAGTATATCATTGTTTTTTAAAATTTTTCATCCAAATCTTGAATAGTCATCGAAACGTCTTGAATTAGCTTTTTTATTTGAAACCACCTCTAAATTTTTTTTTAAAGATAATTTCTAATCACTTTTTTACCATTCAGGAAGTTTCAATGACAATTCAAGATTTCATAAAATATGAACTTATTATTATGGCATAATAAACTCATCATATTATATGAAAGGAATTGCCAATGACTTCTTATAAACGTACATTTGTTCCTCAAATAGATGCTAGAGACTGTGGTGTCGCTGCCTTAGCCTCGATTGCCAAATTCTATGGTTCAGATTTTTCTCTAGCTCACTTGAGAGAACTTGCAAAGACCAATAAAGAAGGAACGACTGCTCTTGGCATTGTAAAAGCCGCAAATGAAATGGGTTTTGAAACAAGACCTGTTCAAGCAGATAAAACTCTCTTTGACATGAGTGATGTCCCCTATCCATTTATTGTTCACGTTAACAAAGAAGGAAAACTCCAACATTACTATGTTGTCTATCAAACAAAGAAAGACTATCTGATTATTGGTGATCCTGACCCTTCTGTAAAAATCACCAAAATGTCAAAAGAATGCTTTTTCTCTGAATGGACTGGAGTAGCTATTTTTCTAGCTCCTAAACCCAGTTATCAACCCCATAAAGATAAAAAGAATGGTCTACTAAGCTTCCTTCCTCTGATTTTCAAACAAAAATCTCTCATTACTTACATTGTTCTCTCAAGCTTATTAGTCACTATTATCAATATCGGTGGTTCTTATTATCTCCAAGGAATCTTGGATGAGTACATCCCAAATCAGATGAAAACAACTTTAGGAATCATCTCAGTTGGTCTGGTTATAACCTATATCCTCCAACAAGTCATGAGCTTCTCCAGAGATTATCTCCTAACCGTTCTGAGTCAGAGATTAAGCATTGATGTGATTTTATCCTATATTCGCCATATTTTTGAACTTCCTATGTCTTTCTTTGCGACACGTCGTACAGGGGAAATCATTTCACGGTTCACAGATGCCAACTCTATCATAGATGCCTTGGCTTCTACCATTCTCTCTCTTTTTCTTGATGTTTCCATTCTGATTCTTGTAGGGGGCGTCTTACTGGCACAAAACCCTAATCTCTTCCTTCTTTCTCTTATTTCCATCCCTATATACATGGTCATCATCTTTTCTTTTATGAAGCCTTTCGAAAAAATGAACCACGATGTCATGCAAAGTAATTCTATGGTTAGCTCTGCCATTATCGAAGATATCAACGGGATTGAAACTATAAAGTCGCTCACGAGTGAAGAAAATCGCTATCAAAATATAGACAGCGAATTTGTAGATTATTTGGAAAAATCCTTTAAGCTCAGTAAATATTCTATTTTACAAACGAGTTTAAAGCAGGGAACGAAATTAGTTCTGAATATCCTTATCCTATGGTTTGGCGCTCAATTAGTCATGTCGAGTAAAATTTCTATCGGTCAGCTGATTACCTTTAACACACTTCTTTCTTACTTTACAACTCCTATGGAAAATATTATCAACCTCCAAACCAAACTCCAATCTGCGAAGGTCGCTAATAACCGTTTGAACGAAGTCTATCTAGTCGAATCTGAATTTCAAGTTCAAGAAAACCCTGTTCATTCACATTTTTTGATGGGCGATATTGAATTTGATGACCTTTCTTATAAGTATGGTTTTGGACGAGATACCTTAACAGATATTAATCTCACGATTAAACAAGGAGATAAGGTTAGCCTAGTTGGAGTTAGTGGTTCTGGTAAAACAACTCTAGCCAAAATGATTGTTAATTTCTTTGACCCTTACAAAGGACATATTACCATCAATCATCAGGATATTAAAAACATTGATAAAAAAGTCTTACGCCGTCATATTAATTACCTACCCCAACAAGCCTATATCTTTAATGGATCTATATTGGAAACTTAACCTTAGGAGGTAATAATATGATTAGCCAAGAAGATATTCTAAAAGCTTGCGAACTAGCTGAAATTCGTCAAGATATTGAAAGAATGCCTATGGGCTATCAAACTCAGCTCTCTGATGGATCTGGCTTATCTGGAGGACAGAAGCAACGAATTGCTCTCGCTCGCGCTCTTTTAACTAAAGCTCCTGTTTTAATACTGGATGAAGCTACTAGCGGCCTTGATGTCTTGACTGAGAAAAAGGTTATTGATAATCTTATGTCTTTAACTGACAAAACCATTCTCTTTGTAGCCCATCGTCTCAGTATAGCCGAACGAACTAATAGTGTCATTGTTCTTGACCAGGGAAAAATCATTGAAGTTGGTAGTCATCAAGAGTTAATGAAGGCGCAGGGCTTCTACCATCATTTATTCAACAAATAAGGAGAATGTTATGAATCCTAATCTTTTTAGAAGCGTCGAGTTTTATCAGAGACGTTATCATAATTATGCGACAGTATTAATCATACCACTTTCATTACTGTTTACTTTCATCGTGATTTTCTCCCTTGTTGCTACAAAAGAGATTACTGTTACATCGCAAGGAGAAGTCACTCCTACAAGTGTCATTGCATCCATTCAGTCAACCAGTGATAATACTATCTTAGCTAATCATTTAGTGGCAAATCAAGTAGTTGAGAAAGGTGATTTACTCATCAAATACTCTGAAACAATGGAAGAGAGCCAGAAAACTGCCTTAGAAACTCAATTACAAAGACTTGAGAAGCAAAAAGAAGAACTTGGAGTTTTGAAACAAAGCTTAGAAAAAAATACCGATCTTTTTTCTGGTGAGGATGAGTTTGGCTACCATAATACCTTTATGAATTTTACCAAACAAGCTCGTGATATTGAACTGGGTATCTCAAAAACTAACACTGAGGTTTCAAATCAAGCCAACCTTGCCAATAGCAGTTCATCAGCCATCGAACAAGAAATCATAAATCCAACAACGAATTGGAGAATATGAAGAACTGAGAGATGCTATCATAAATAAAAAATCTCGATTACCAACTGGTAATCCACACCAGTCAACCTTGAATAGTTATCTTGTAGCATCACAAGGACAGACACAAGGAGCTATAGATGAGCAATTTTTCTCTCAAATTAATCAAAGTGTTACAGGCCTCGAATCATCTATCGCCAATCTTAAAATTCAACAAGCTGGTATTGGAAGTGTAGCAACTTATGACAATAGTTTAGAAACCAAAATTGATGTACTTCGCACTCAGTTTTTACAGACAGCTTCTCAGCAACAACTAACCGTGGAGAATCAATTAACAGAATTAAAAGTACAACTAGATCAAGCGACACAGCGCTTGGAAAATAATACCTTAACCGCTCCAAGTAAAGGTATCGTTCATCTGAACAGCGAATTTGAAGGTAAAAATAGAATTCCAACTGGTACAGAAATTGCTCAAATATTCCCTATTATAACAGATACAAGAGAAGTACTAATCACTTACTACGTATCATCTGACTATCTCCCCTTACTAGATAAAGGACAAACTGTAAGATTAAAGCTTGAGAAGATTGGAAATCACGGCATTACCATCATCGGCCAACTTCAGAGCATTGATCAAACTCCTACCAGAACAGAGCAAGGAAATCTCTTTAAATTAACCGCTCTTGCAAAACTATCTAATGAGGATAGTAAAATCATCCAATACGGCTTACAAGGTCGAGTCACAAGTGTAACTGCAAAGAAAACATATTTTGATTATTTCAAAGATAAAATTTTAACACATTCTGATTAATTTTCAGATAACACTCTATAACTATTTAATATCTTATAAAACAGGAGAATCATAACATGGATAAGAATCAAAACCTAACTTCATTCCAAGAACTAACAACTACTGAACTCAACAATATTACAGGTGGAGGATGGTGGAAAGATTTATTACATATATTTAATGTAATTGAACAAAACAATACAAAAGGATTTAATCAACCAATACAACTATAAAAAATAAGACCGAGAAACAAGAATTCTCGGTCTTATTTTCATCATTCTGTATGTATCATAGTAAGCACCTGACGAAAGACTTGATCTTGACAGGTGGTATTGAGACTGGCATTGGGATAACTTTCCACAATCTTCATGACGGTATAGAGACCAACACCTCGGTCCTCCCCTTTAGAACTAACTCCAAAAGAGAAGATTTCAGAAACATCTATCCCCTCTTCTTTGATGGAGTTTTCAATGATAAAGGTCTCCTGTGCTCCATTTTTTATAAAGGCGATTGAAACATGAGGTTGACTAGCCTCTGCACTGGCTTCAATGGCATTGTCACAAAGGATAGACACGATAGTCAGAAAATCAAGCAGACTCATACTCTCGACTTGAATCTCCTCAGGAACTTCGACATTAAAGACAATGTCCTTTTCTCTAGCTTTTATAAATTTTCCAGCTAGAAGACTTTTGAGGGCACGGTCCCGAACATTCACCAATCGTCCAAGGTCATATTTATTGTCCTGCAATTTCTGACTGGAATCCTTTAAGACCGAGTCGTAGACCTCTTTTACCTGTCCCATATCCTCCTCTTCAATGCCTAGGCGTAAGCTAGTCAAGAGATTGGTATAATCATGACGAAAGCTCCGTACTTCCTTGTAAAGCTCCTCTATATGCAGACTATACCGCTCCATATCTTTGTAACGCAAGTCCTGCTCTTGGTTCAGTTTTTCCTGAAGTTTTTCCTTCAAATAGGTATCCAATTTCTTGATAATCCCCATAAAAAAGAGTAGGTAAAACACTAGAATCAGATGACGAACAGTCGTTGATTGAATACCTTGTACATATTCAAAATAAGACAGACTTTGTATCACCAAATAGTAAGCCCCCATTGCCCAGTTAATCTTAGTCAGGGACTTTTGAAAACCTATATCTAGATTCTCCTTTCTCATACTCGTAAAATCATAATCTAACCATTTCAAAAAGACTAAAACTATGAAGCAAACAAATAGCATAATCAATAAAAAGATAGGATTGCTATCTCCATCTACAATCCCTTGCCCCAAAAATGGAAGTACAAAATAGGAAACTCCTCTGTAAAAGAGATTCACCAATATTATTGGAAAGAGCCCATAAAAGAAAAGGAGTTTTTTAGGAAGCCCTCTTAACAATAAGAAAGATAAGCCTATGCCGAACAAAGGTTCTATAAAGTATGAGAGATAGTCAGTCAAGACTAAAAATTTAAAAGTTGTAAAAATTGCTGCTAGAAGAAATTTTAGAAGAAAGGCCTTAAAAATTCTATCGAAAGTGAGACTAATTCCATCTACTTTAAAGAATATAACAATTTTTAGTCCCTGAGTAACAAGTGTATACAACAATATCCAAGCAATATTCATAAACTCTCCTAGCTCAGTGTAAGTTAGTGATAGCCTCAGACACTTCCCTGACCTTATAACGCGCGATCAGACAGCTTCCACCATTGGGAAAGAAAAGGAGTTTTTCTTTCTTATCCAAATGAACTACATTGGTTGGATTGACTAGAAAAGAGCGATGGCACTGCAAGAGACGAGGCTCCTGCTTGAGAACCTCCTCTAGGCTCGCCGTAAATTCCAGCCTGTCCGTCTTGGTATAGAGAATAACACGATGGGGTCTTGGGGACGTTTCGAGATAGTAAACCTCTTTAAAAGGATACTGGAATTGAGCAAATTTTGATTTAAAATAAAAGCAATCTTCCGCCAGACTTTTACTGTCTTGACTATCGGCATAGAGAAGGGCTGTCTCGATTCGAGATTCAAACTCCTCTGCCGAAAGGGCCTTATCAATGTAGTCCAAAGCTGACACTTGGTAGCGAAAGGACAGGGGCATAAACTCTGAGTGTGTCGTCACAAAGACGATTAGAGCATAAGGATCCCGATCCCGAATCTTTCTAGCCACTTCTAGTCCCTTCATCTCTTCGTTTCGAATCTCAATATCCAAAAAGAAAAGCTGATGCGCACCCTTCTCATGCACCTCTGCCAGCAGTTGGTCTGGCTTGCCAAAGACTTCAAAAGAACTGGGAATGATACTCTGTTTTTTCAAAAGTTTTTCAATCGTCGTTTCAATCCTAGCTTGTTGGGAAAAATTATCTTCTAAAACAAATATTCTCATCTTCTTACTCTCCTTGTTTCAACCATTTTTGGCGAATTTCTCTGTAACGACGCCTGGCATACTGAACAGCATATCGACCTTCTTCTCCAAGAAAAAGAGTCTTTGATTGGAGTTCCATGGATTTTACTCGTTCAAGGTTGACCAGACAATTTCGATGACATCTCGTTAAGGTTTCCCCATATTGTTTCTCAAGCTTGCTTAAATTTTGAAACAGATCAAAGCTAGCTTCTTTAGTAAAAATCTGCACGGTATGGGCTTTACTTGGATGCGTTTGGATGTAGTAGATATCCTTTATGTTTAATTTGAAAATTTCTTTCTCTTTTTGGATAATGATATAGTTCATGGACAAAACCTCCTAAGGAGAGCTTACCATAAGTCTAGCAACTTATTTTCACCAAATCCTAAACGGTTCTCAAAAATTCCTAAAGTGTTGAAGTTTTTTCGAAACAACTATGATAACCTTACAACTATTTTATCATAAAATCTCGCTATTACCATTCAGGAAATTTCAATGACAATTAAAGATTTGAAGGTAAAAAAAGAGTAAAAAGTGATAGGCTAGGATTATAGAAAGACAAAGGCGTAAAACAACTTTAAAACCATTACAAAGGAGGAATTCTCATGACGGATACAGATCCAATCAAAAGAGCTCAGACACTGATAACTGAGTTAAACAAAGCCTACCAAGTCTGCAAACAGGCAACAGCTGACGATGTCCGTTTCCAGGAGCAACTGGACAATATCCTCCGCTTTCTCTCTAAAACTGAGACAGTGGATAATCGATTCTTGATTAAGCTGGAAAAATTTTACCAAACTTCCAGTCTTCTCATGGGCCTCAGTGCTCTCAATCCAGACGGTCCTACCCGTGCCGCTTGGAGAGCCTATGACCGCTTTCACTTTGACCAAGTCAAGACCAAGTTGAGTCTCTACGGACCAACCCTTATCTTGTAGTAACTAAAGAAGCTGAGATAGATTGAACTCAACTTCTTTTTTAGTATCATATAAGCAATGTTATACTCAATGAAAATCAAAGAGCAAACTAGGAGGCTAGCCGCAGGCTGCTCAAAGCACTACTTTGAGGTTGCAGATAAAGTTGACGTAGTTTGAAGAGATTTTCGAAGAGTATTAGTCCTGCATCTGACGTTTCACCTGATAAGGGAGATACAAGATTTGCAAGACCAGTCCAGCTCCAAGGAGGGCTAGAAGGGCTAGTTTTTCTTGGAGGGTAATCACCCCAACTACCAGTTGAACCAATAAAACAAAACCAGTCAATCCTCGGACAACCGCCTGTAACCCTTTTTCCTTTTGCCCCTTGTCTAGCGGGAAAAGTTGGGTCAAATATTGGTAGTCAAAGGCATGATAGAGGACCAATAACTGAAAGAGCAAGAGATAGTTAAATAAAACTACCACTGCTGCGGCTATCCAAGCTTGCTCGATAAAGATCAAAGCCAGCAAAGATAGAAAGAGGAGGCGAAGACTGAGGGCAAAAAGATCTCCATTTCGCAGATAAGAACGAAGATAGAGGTTCTGCCAAATCTTGCTCGGCACCTTCTGAACTGCTTTAGGATAACATCTAGATAAGCTCGTCTCTTGACACTGTTTGAAATTCCCTTGACTTGGGTAAAGAGGGCAAAAAAACGGAGTAAAAACTGCTTGCGTTTACTTTCTTGGGCAATCACATAGTCCCAGTCCAGATGATTTGCTCTAAAAAACTTGCCAGCTTTTTTCTGAAACAGGAAATATTTCCCGACTCCCAACAGAAGAACATAGGCCCCAAAAACTCCTAAGCCTAAGCCCATGGCTAAAAATAAAGGAGCAAAAAGGAGCAAAAAGAGAGTCTGTACACTAACCCAAAAGATGAAGGAAACTAGACTTTGCTTCTGGATATGTTCTCTTACTTCTTCTTCAGCTACTAAGAGAAAGAGCTTATCAGGCGATTCCACATAAGTCGCGATTCCACCCCAAAGCAAGAGTAAAACAGAGACAATCCCAATTAAACCTAGGATCGGTAAATGATTTTCAGGAAAATGCTGGAGCAGTTGACTATACTGATAGGCTAGAAAACCTATTAAGACCAGTAAAAACAAGACAAAGTGGTCATTGAGCACATAACGCAGATAACCGACACACTCTTTACGAAAAGCCTGCTTTCGCTTTAGAAACAAGTCTTTCATCGGTCCTCCTCTTTGGTCAAAGCCAAATAGATATCATTGAGACTTGCTTCTGGCATGGCAAAAGCTTGTCTCAGCTCTTCAAGATCCCCTTTAGCTCTCACTTGACCTTTGTGGAGAATGACAAAAGAATCACACATTTTTTCAGCAGAGTCAAGAACGTGGGTACTCATGAGGATAGACTTGCCTTTTTTCTTTTCTGCTTCTAAAAGATGAATTAAGTCCGAAATCGCCAGGGGATCAAGACCAAGGAAGGGTTCATCGACGATAAAGAGACTCGGATCCACAACAAAGGCACAGATAATCATGACCTTCTGCTTCATCCCTTTTGAAAAATAAACAGGGAACCAATCCAACTTCTGATCCAAACGGAACATTTTTAAAAGAGGTTCTACACGTTCAAAAGCTAGGTTTTGCTCAATACTATAGGCCATGGCAACCGTCTCGATATGCTCTCTGAGAGTTAATTCTTCGTACAAACTAGGAGTTTCAGGAATGTAACCAATCTGCTGACGATATTCTCGAGGATTAGCACCCAAGGTTAGTCCGTCGATGTTTATTTCTCCACTATAAGGTGTCAAAAGTCCAATAATTTCATTGATGGTCGTTGATTTTCCTGCACCATTTAGACCAATCAAACCGACCAGCTGTCCACTCTCGACTGTAAAGGACACATCTTTCAAGACAGGGACATGAACATAGCCACCTGTCAGGTTTTTAATTTCTAACATATTTTCTCCAAATCTGGTATAATGTAGCTATATTATATCAAAATTCAATACAGTAGAGGTAGATTTTATGTCAGATTGCATTTTTTGTAAAATTATCGCTGGGGAGATTCCCGCATCAAAGGTTTACGAAGATGATCAAGTTCTTGCCTTCCTTGATATCTCACAAGTAACACCTGGGCACACCTTGGTCGTACCAAAAGAACACTATCGCAATCTTTTAGAAATGGATGCTGCAAGTGCCAGCCAACTTTTCGCCCAAGTACCAAAGGTTGCTCAAAAAGTCATGAAAGCTACCAAAGCTGAAGGTATGAATATCATTGCCAACTGCGAAGAAGTTGCTGGACAAACCGTTTTCCATACCCATGTCCACCTTGTTCCTCGCTATAGTGCAGATGACGATCTCAAGATTGACTTTATCGCACATGAACCAGACTTCGGCAAACTTGCCCAAGTCGCTGAAACGATCAAAAATGCTTAAGGAGTCACCATGAAACTATCAAACTTACTACTTTTTGCAGGTTCTGCAGTCGGTTCATACCTCCTCGTTAAGAACCGCCAAGCTATCACTGAAGAGGTTCTAGATACAACTGATCGTGTTGAAGCCATTAAGGATGACTTGGATATCATCCAAGATAGCCTGCAAATTATCAACCAACAAAAAGAACTCATCAAGGAATATCAAAAAGATTTGACCTATAAGTTTAAAGTCTTGGAAAAAGACGTCCAAACAAGATTAGCTGTACTAAAAGAATTGCAGGAAACTGAAGAAAACTAAGGAAAGGGAAACTCCAATTTCCTTATTTCCCCTTTAAATCCATTTGGGTTAGCAAATTCTAACAGACCAGGGAGGGCATGAAAATGAAACAGTTTTTTAAAGTCCTGACGCGGATCATCCTGATTATTTGTGGTGGCCTCTGCCTTCTTACAGCCCTAGCATTTCTAATACTGGCCAATCTGTTCAAGGCCTCACCGAGTGACATCCGAAAAGGAAATGAAGCCTTAAAACAAATCTTCATCTCCCTTGACCTGCCTCCTGAGAAAGTAGAATCAAATGGAAGCTATCAATTCGAGGGTGGAGGCTTAGATTTTTATGTGACATTCTCTGATGAGGTCGTCAATAGCCACCCAGTCCTAAAAGAAAGTCCAAACCTCACCAAAAACCGACTCAAAATCTATGTCCTACAGGCAGGTGATATTTCCTACCATTCAGTAGAGGACAACTTATTCAATCATGGTTTATTCCAATTTTTAGAGGGGGAGAGCAGGAAGTATTTCCAAGAAATCGGAAAAAAATCAAATCCTTCTTTCTTTATTCTCTCTTGGCAGGATTCGGAAAGCATGAAAAAGGGAATCGCATCCTATGAAAAAGCTTTGACCTTGGTGGATATTCAGGATAATTCGGCAATTAAGCACATTGATACCGTAACCGTGAAACCTGGCAAGGAAGCGGAACTCAAGCAACTCATCCAGGAGATGGATGAGGCTGGCTTACTCACTCAAAAATATCAATAACAGACCAGTCGGAAAATGATTTCTCCCATGCTGAAATTCTAAAGATTACACGAAAAAGAGCCCGAAGGCTCTTTTTTATGCTTTATTCTCCTTCAAAGGCATCCTTAATATGGTCAAAGAAGCCTTTTTTCTTTGGATTAACTTTCAAATCACCTGCAGCTGCGAATTCTTTCAAGGCTGCTTTTTGGGCGGTCATTCAAACCTATTGGGGTAACAACATTGACAGTAACGTATTGGTCACCAAGGGCACCACCACGAAGGCTAGGCGCACCTTTACCACGTAGGCGGAATCGTTTACCAGTCTGAGTTCCTTCTGGAATGACTAATTCTACATCACCATGAACTGTAGGGATGTCTACTGTATCACCAAGTGCTGCTTGAACAAAATTGAGGTTCAAATTGTAGAAGATAGTAGTTCCTTCACGTTCAAACTTATCACTAGCTTCAACTGAAACCACCACGTACAAGTCACCATAAGGACCACCATTAAAGCCAGCTTCACCTTGACCAGCTAGGCGGATTTGTTGACCTGTTTCCACACCAGCAGGGATTTACGTGTACGCTATGGGCTTGTTTTTCATGACCAGTTCCATGACAGGTTGTACATGGATCTTTGATTTCTTGACCACGGCCATGACAGACATCACAGGTTACTTGGCGACGCATCATACCAAGAGGTGTTTGGGTATCAACATTGATCACACCTGAACCATGACAGCGTCCACAAGTAACTGGACTTGTTCCAGGTTTAGCACCAGACCCATTACAAGTACGACAGCTTGCTTCACGATTGTATTTGACTTCCTTTTCTGTACCAAAAATAGCTTCTTCAAAAGTCAAATGAACGCGATACTGGAGGTCGTCACCTTGACGAGGAGCGTTTGGATTACGTGATGCACCTCCACCTCCAAAGAAGCTTGAGAAGATATCTTCAAATCCACCAAAGCCACCTGCTCCGTCGAAGCCTCCGAAACCACCTGCTCCACCGAAACCACCATTGGCACCCGCAGCACCGTATTGGTCATAGGCAGCACGTTTCTGTTCATCGCTCAAAGTTTCATAAGCTTCTTGAACTTCCTTGTACTTGTCCTCAGCTCCAGGATCCTTGTTGATATCTGGATGATATTTCTTAGATAATTTCCGATAGGCTTTCTTGATCTCATCTTGAGATGCATTCTTAGAAACACCCAAACGGTCATAAAATTCAGTATTGTTCATACAAGATACTAAGAGCGAACAGAAAGCGACTGAAATTTAGGAAACCGACAAGAAATCCTGTTTTCTTAGGAGATTTATCTAATTTCCAAGCTTTCCGCTCGAGTTCAATTCCCCGAACGCTCTTTGTTCCTTTCTATAATTTATAAGTAAATCTTTAGAGGCTGTTTTCTATACTCTGCTTCACTTGATCAAACTCTTCATCTGATAGAGTAAATATCAAATCCTCTTCTGAATATTCGTTCTGTTCTTTAAAATAGTTTTCAGTATTTTCTGCCAAACCTAGACTAAGAATTACTTTTCTTGCAAACTCTTGGTGCGCAAAGCCTATAGCCGTAATGATTTGTTTATCTTGCACAAGAACTTTCGGTTGGAAATTTTCACGTGGAAGAAATTCAAAATAGTCAAAGAAGTTTTGCCAAATGCCACCTGTAAATTTCGTGTCCTTCAACAAGCCTGCTTTTGCCAATAAAAGGGGCGCAGAAGAAATGGCTGCAATCAAGACATCTCGCTCACCAAGGTCCCTCAAGAACGAAATCAATTTCTCATCGCGTAGAGCAGGTCCTATGTTTACCATTCCTGGCAAAATGATACAAGAATAATCTTCTATACGAATCTGATCTAGTGTTTTCGTTGGTTGACAGAGCAAGCCATCCTCAGAGACCACTATCGAATGATCTGAAGCGGCATAATCAATCGTGATATCAAAAGACAGAGCTAAAGTACTCGTTAAAGCGGTTATCTCATAGAGAGAAAAATTAGGATAAATGATACAAAGTACTTTTTTCACACGCAACATCCTCTATTTTACCGAAAAACAGAGGCTGGGTTGCAACCTCTGGATTGGATTCTATCTTTCAACATTGTAGTAACGAATTAAAGACTACAACTCTCAATTCTTAATATAACGAAACTACTTTATCATAACTGGATACGGTAATCTCGATTATATCTTGATCATTAATATCACTGAAATCGACTTTACGATTAATAGGTGCCCCATTTATCACTACTTTTGAAATAAAGCTGCTATTTTTAGGCGAAATGGAAGCATCTACATGACATTGTAACCACGTTACTTCGTCAATCATGTTTTTAGGAAGCTCCAAGAATTTTCTACTTCTCCCCCTATTCGTACGACAATACAGAGAAATTTGTTGTTTGTTTATTTTATAAGTAATGTTTAAACCTTTGTCCTTTAATGCGTTAATTAAATCACTAACCTTCATTCTTCACTCCTACTTCTCCGTAAACTCTCCGTCTACGACATCATCGCCTGCATTTCCTGTTGCTTGTGCGCCTTCTGCTCCTGCTTGAGCTTGTTGCGCTGCTGCGGCTTGTTCGTAGAGTTTAACGGCAAGTCCTTGAGCTTTTTCGTTCAATGCTTCAAGTTTTGCTTTCATTTCTTCCAAGTTGTTATCTTCTTGGGCTTTCTTAAGCTCATCGAGGGCAGCTTGGGCAGCATCACGTTCTGCATCGAAGCCTTTACCTTCAGTTTCTTTGATTGTCTTTTCAGTCGCAAAGATTGCTTGGTCTACTTCGTTACGAAGGTCAACTTCTTCTTTACGTTTCTTATCTGCTTCAGCGTTAGCTTCTGCATCTTTCATCATGCGGTCGATTTCTTCGTCTGTCAAACCTGAGTTAGATTGGATAACAATTGTTTGTTCTTTTTGAGTTCCAAGGTCTTTGGCCTTAACAGATACGATACCGTTCTTGTCGATGTCGAATGTTACTTCGATTTGTGGGATACCACGAGGTGCAGCTGGGATATCAGTCAATTGGAATCGTCCAAGAGTCTTGTTATCTGCTGCCATTGGGCGTTCACCTTGAAGAACGTGGATATCAACGGCTGGTTGGTTGTCTGCTGCAGTTGAGAAGACTTGTGATTTAGATGTTGGAATAGTTGTGTTACGGTCGATGAGTTTTGTGAAGACTCCACCCATTGTTTCGATACCAAGTGACAATGGAGTTACGTCAAGAAGGACAACGTCTTTGACATCACCAGTAATCACACCACCTTGGATAGCAGCACCCATGGCAACAACTTCATCAGGATTCACTGATTTGTTTGGTTCTTTACCAGTTTCAGCCTTAACAGCTTCTACAACGGCTGGGATACGAGTTGAACCACCAACAAGGATGACTTCGTCAATGTCTGACAGGCTCAAACCTGCATCTGAAAGGGCTTGGCGAACTGGAACTTTTGTACGTTCTACAAGGTCACGAGTCAAATCGTCAAATTTCGCACGAGTCAAGGTCATTTCCAAGTGAAGAGGTCCAGCTTCACCAGCAGTGATAAATGGCAAGCTGATTTGTGTTGAAGTCACACCAGAAAGGTCTTTCTTCGCTTTTTCAGCTGCGTCTTTCAAACGTTGAAGAGCCATCTTGTCTGTTGACAAGTCAATGCCGTTTTCTTTCTTGAATTCTGCTACCAAGTGGTCAATAATTTTTTGGTCAAAGTCGTCACCACCGAGTTTGTTGTCCCCTGCAGTTGCCAATACATCAAAGACACCGTCACCCAATTCAAGGATAGATACGTCAAATGTACCACCACCAAGGTCGAATACCAAGATTTTTTCTTCTTTATCTGTCTTGTCCAAACCGTAAGCAAGGGCTGCTGCAGTTGGTTCGTTGACGATACGTTCTACTTCAAGACCAGCAATTTTACCAGCATCTTTAGTTGCTTGACGTTGCGCATCGTTGAAGTATGCAGGAACTGTGATAACTGCTTTGGTTACTTTTTCACCAAGGTATTCTTCAGCGTAACCTTTCAAGTATTGAAGAATCATAGCTGAGATTTCCTGTGGAGTGTATTCTTTACCGTTAGCAGAAACTTTTTCAGAAGTACCCATCTTAGATTTGATAGAGATGACTGTATCTGGGTTTGTTACTGCTTGACGTTTTGCAGCGTCACCAACGATGATTTCACCATTTTTGAATGACACTACAGATGGAGTTGTGCGGTTTCCTTCTGGGTTTGCGATGATTTTGCTTTCAGTTCCTTCAAGAACTGCTACTGCTGAGTTTGTTGTTCCTAAGTCAATACCGATAATTTTAGACATATGTTTTTCTCCTTAAATTTATCTTATTTTTTTCTTTTTGATATTTTCCCTTAAGTGGTGGGGACGTGAGCAACTCCCTTCGGGATTTCATCACTTATTTTTGAGCCTATTGTCTCAAAAATCCCCTGTTTCAGTAGCACACGCTACTGAAACTTTCACCACGGCGGGAAATATCTTCCTTGCTAGCCTTTGGCTTGCTTCTTATCTTTCTTTCATAGTTTATTGTCGTTTCGGACAAGGTTTCTATTATGTTACGACACGAGGAGTCGAAAGCGATATTATTTCGACGACGAGTTAGTAAGGAGGCTAGGCAAACGCCATAGCGATTGCCGTTTTCTGACGAGTTGCTTTAGCTACCGTCAGAATTGCCTAGTTATAAACCACTACCATGGCTGGTCTTAGGATGCGGTCATGTAGTTTGTAGCCTTTTTGGAAGACTTGTGCGATGGTATCTGCTGGATGTTCGTCATCTGCTGGGACTGTTTGAATTGCCATATGGTAGTTATGGTCAAATTCACCATCTGCTGGAATTTCTTCAATTCCTTCTTCTTTCAGAGCATGTATCAAACTTTCTTGGACCATTTCCAAGCCCTTCTTCACATCATCTGTCAACCCTTCGACGGCAAGGGCACGTTCAAGGTTATCCAGTGATGGCAAGATTGCTTTGGACAAATCTTGGCTGCGATAGCGTTGCAAGAGTTGACGTTCTTCATTGGCACGGCGCTGAATGTTTTGCATCTCTGCATGAGCACGAAGGTATTTGTTTTCAAATTCTTCGGCACGTTCATTTGCCAAGTCCAGTTCAGACTTCTCAGGAGTTGTTTCTTCAGCTGTTTCCACAACTTCCTCTTCTTTTACTTCTTCATTTTTAATATCTTGGGCCATTTTCGCCTCCTTTAATGATTTCAATCTTAATTCACTTCATAGTGATTACTGCTGAGATAGCGGTAAAAATCCGTCAACTTCATAGTCAGAACTCGATTAACAACATTAAGTTGATTGACCAATTGTTGATAATCCAGATTAACTGGACCTATAATCGCAAGAATTCCAAATCCACGATAGGGAATCAGGAACTTACTGCTAATCACTGCTAAGTCAGCAAGACAAGATTCTTGGCTATCCGCAACTCGGACACTTTGCATCTGGTCGCCAATCAAATTCTCTCGAATTTCCAAAGCTACCTTTTGTGGCTGATCAAAAAATTGATAGGCCGCTAAATTAGCGAAATTCAAAAGATTGACTTTGCCAGAAACCACGATATTTTCATTGAACATTTCTTTGAAGATATGCTCAATAAGATCCATAACGTTGTCCGTTGTTGTGAAGTAACGTTGGATAATTTGCGGAATCTCTGTCCGAATCTTATAGTGAATATCCAAAACAGTCTGATCCAGGAAACGTTCTTGAATCATGGCCTTGAGGCGATTTAAATCCTCCTGCAAGAAATTTCTCGGAATCAAAAACTGACTGGTAACTGTTCTAGACTCATCAAGCGTAAAAACTGCCAGAGCTGTATGTTGTCCGAGGACAACAATATCAAAAGCTGTCAGCTCCTGCCTACTTGGTTCGACATCCAGTGCTACAACCGTACAACTACTCAAGTCTGACAAGATTTTAGTTGCCTCTTGAAGGATATCCTCAAGCTTAAAGAACTCCTGATCAAATGCTTTTACAATCTCATAAACTTGATTCTCGGCTAAACGGTCAAAGGATAGGGAGTGTTTGACATAGTATTGAAATCCAGCCACACTCGGCATTCGACCACTTGAAGTATGAGCCTTTTCAAGCAAACCTTGCTTTTCTAGAGCTGCCATATCATTTCGAATGGTAGCACTACTAGAGTTGATAGACTCTTGCAAGGCCTTAGATCCAACAGGTTCGTGCGTTTTGGTAAAGATGTCAATAATCAGATTTAAAATATTCTGCTGACGTTCTGTAACCATCTCGTCACTCCTCTCTGATAGATCTTTTTTAGCACTCGATACATCCAAGTGCTAACTTATGATTCTATTATACACCCTTAGAAAAGAATGTCAAGACAAAAACTCAAAAAATTAGCACTCTTTTGTCAAGAGTGCTAAAAATCGGTCTGAGGACCTAGAAACTAATGTCAATCAACCAGATATTTCCGTCTAAGTCTGTAAAAACTATAAATTAGATAAGAAATCATGAGAGCATATAGGGCAAAAATAACGAAAAAAGACTGAGAGAGACTTTCGCGAAACAGACTCATACAAACAACAAGACCACCAGAGATAGAAACTGTAGATGTACGAAGTCCAGATTTCACACCATCCCATCTAAGACGATTGTCCATGAAAAATCGATCATTTAAATCTACATCACAAGTTGCTTTTCGAAAAACAGAATAAGAACAATTTCCCACAAATTCCCAGTCTTTATCCTTAACACTTTGTAAATCTAGCTCATTTTTTCTAAGATAGCTAGCATTCCATACACAGTAAACCACATCATCTGGTTGGCATTGCTCAAAATAGAAAAAGCCTAAACGGTTCGCTTTATATTTCCAACCTTTCAAATGCATCTCATGCAAATAATCTTCTACCTTATCCAAATCAAAAATGGTAAACATTCGAAATTGTACTTTGCTATTCATTGTCTAACCTCCAAAATGGTTCTATTTATCAGATAATTCTTTCCACTTTTGAAACAATCTCCAAAAATATAAGAAATCTGAATCGCAAAAACGATCAATAAAGTACAGTCTATGCTCACAATCAAAAACATTCCCCAACTGAAATAACTTCTTCCACTGAGTGACTTTGAGAAAACCGGTAGTAGCACTGAAAAGAGAAGCAAAATAGGAAGCATCCGCATTATTAAAATGCGCTTAACCATGGCTAACTTCCCGGCCGCGTCATTATAAATTTCAAACTCGGCATCCGACTCAACTCCAGAATAAAGCTTTCTAAAATAGGAAAAACTATTAAAGTTTGTAATATGCTCCCAGCCACAGTCTTTATATAATTGTAAATAGGAAGCTCTCTCTGACTTTTTCATAGGATAAAAGTCCAACTGATAAACCACCTGCTCCGGTTGGCACCTTTCAAAAGTATACTTAACCGCAACTACTAAGTTAGAGTAACTTACTTCCTTAAGTTTCCAGCCCTGAGCATGCATCTCTCTGAGATAGAGAGCTTCTCTATCATAATCCGCAATGGTACAAATCCTATAAACAACTTTCTTTTCCATCAAAGCTCCTCCCGACTGTTTCTGTAGAGCCGTTCAATACGTTTCAACTCAATTTCTAAAACTTTTCTGCCCAAGTCTGTTATCTGATAGATTTTTCGTTTTTCCTCTTCTCGGACAAAGGAAATCAAACCATCCTTTTCCATCTTTGACAGGGTTCCATACATAGTTCCGGGACTAATTGAAACCTGTGAATCTGTTAATTCTTTGACCTTTTGTGTAATACCGTAGCCATGGTTCTCCTTTTGCAGACAGAATAGAATATAAAAACCCGTTTCAGTCATGGGAAGGTAGACCCGCCTAATCTTATCTGTTAGTTCCATTTAACCAAACCTCCAATTTAGTTCGATATATCGCACCTCGTTATATAAAATATATCACACTTCGATACAAAATGCAAGAAAAAAAAGATCGTCCTCACGGACAATCTTTCTGATTGATCATTAGTAAAGATCTAGGTAGTTATCAATTTCCCATTGTGAAACAAAGGTTGCGTAGCTTGCCCACTCAATTCGTTTGGCTTCAAGGAAGCTAGTGTAAATGTGTTCACCTAGAGCTGCTTAACCACTTCGTCTTCTGTCAAAGCTTTCAAAGCATTGTGAAGAGTTGATGGAAGGTCAGTAATTCCAGCTTCCTTACGCTCTTCTGCAGTCATAATGTAGATATTTTCTTCGATTGGTGCCGGCGCTTCGATTTTGTTTTCGATACCGTTCAAACCAACTTCTAAAAGAACAGCCATAGCAATATAAGGGTTTGCCATTGGGTCCACTGAGCGCAACTCCAAACGTGTTCCCATTCCGCGTGATGCTGGTACGCGGACAAGTGGTGAACGATTGCGACCTGCCCAAGCGATGTAAACAGGGGCTTCGTAGCCTGGAACCAAACGTTTGTATGAGTTAACGGTTGGGTTCATGATAGCTGTATAGTTGTAAGCATGTTTGATCAAACCACCAAGGAAGTAGTAAGCCGTTTCTGACAACTGCATGCCTTTTGGATCATTTGGATCAAAGAAGGCATTGTTTCCTTCCGCATCGAACAAAGACATATTACAGTGCATACCTGAACCAGCGATACCAAATTTTGGTTTAGCCATAAAGGTTGCATACAAACCATGTTTACGGGCAATTGTTTTTACAACAAGTTTAAAGATTTGAATCTTATCACAAGCACGAAGAACTTCATCGTACTTAAAGTCAATCTCATGTTGACCTACAGCAACTTCGTGGTGACTTGCTTCTACCTCAAATCCCATTTTGGTCAAGACGTTCACAATCTCACGACGAGTGTTGTCAGCAAGGTCAGTAGGTGCCAAATCAAAGTAACCACCCTTGTCATTTACCTCAAGAGTTGGGTCTCCATTTTCATCAAGCTTAAATAGGAAGAATTCTGGCTCTGGTCCAAGGTTGAAAGACTTGAATCCAACTTCTTCCATGTGACGAAGAGCACGTTTGAGGTTTCCACGAGGATCTCCAGCAAATGGTTCCCCTTCTGTTGTATAGACATCACAGATCAATCCTGCGACACTACCGTTCTCATCTCCCCAAGGAAAGACTGTCCAAGTGTCCAAGTCAGGGTATAGGTACATATCTGATTCGTTGATACGAACAAACCCTTCAATAGAAGATCCATCAAACATAGCCTTGTTTGACAAGACCTTGTCTAGTTGTTCATCTGTAGCAGGAATTTCGACGTTTTTCATAGTTCCCAAAATATCTGAAAACATGAGACGGATAAAGGTTACATTTTTTTCCTTAACTTCACGACGAATATCTGCAGCTGTGATTGGCATGGTTTTTCTCCTTATATATGACGACTTGCGGTTGCCTAACCGCGACCAAAAGGTGATTGTTGAGAAGCGAAGCGACTTTGCTGGAGAACTTCATTCCGAAGCGCTCTTCGTACTTCAGTTTGACTCACTGGTTTTTTAGACTTCGCCTCACGTTCAGCATATTTTTTCTTGATGGCAGCAATGTTCAGACCTTCAGAGATATAATCTTTAATCTCAAGCAATCGATCCATGTCATTCAAAGAATACATACGGCGATTGCCCTCGTTACGATCAGGCTTAATCAATTCCTGGTCTTCATAATAACGAATTTGGCGCGCCGAAAGATCGGTCAGTTTCATAACACTACCAATAGGAAAAACTGCCATATTGCGACGAAATTCTTTTTCCTTCATGTACACTTCCTTCTTTCTGTCTATTATAGTCTAAAAAAATTCAATCGTCAATCAATAATGTTATATCTTGTGACATTATTTTGTTTTTTTCAGTAAAATGCTCCGTAAACGATCAATATCGTAATTTACAAGAATTGCTACAAAAACACCCATAAAGGTTTCAAAAACTCGGGCAAATACGTACAAAACCGTCTCACCATTTGGAATTGATAAGGTAATAATCAACATAGCCGCAACTCCACCGATAACACCTGCTTTATTGTTCATAGCAACATTTGTCATAATGGTTAACATGGTGCAAATTGGAACAACTAGGAGGGTTACCCAGAAGGCACCGTGAAAAAGATTATTTAAGAGAAAGAAAATCAGGGCATAAAAACCACCAATACTATTTCCGAGAATACGAGAAGTACCAAAATGAACACTCTTGTCAAAGTCTTCTCTTAAACTAAAAACTGCAGTCAAGGCTCCAATCTGAAGTCCTTTCCAACCAAAAAAACCAAAAATCATGAGAACTAAAAAAACAGCAATTCCTGTTTTAAACGTTCGCATCCCTAACTTAAACTTGGATTTGTCAAATCTATACTTTTTAAAATAACTCATCATTTCAACTTTCTATTTCCATTTTACCATAAATTTACCTATTTTTGAGAAGGGGATGCAATAAACTGATGGAAATAAAAAAGAGAAGGAACTTAATCCTTCTCTATCTGATGATTCCACACTCTCTTTTTAGAACAAATATATGAAAGCTAAAGTCAAGAGACTAGCGAGTAAGCCCACTCCCCAGAAGAAGAAGTCGACCTTCCACTCACTCCAAGCTTGTCCTTTCCCAGAAAAGCCCCCCAACTCAAAATGATGGTGAACTGGTGTCATACGGAAGATACGTTTTCCTCCAGTCAACTTAAAGTAGGTGACTTGCATCATAACAGATGTTGTTTCAAAAACATATACAATCCCAATCAAGAGCAAGGTCCATTCTTGGTGCAGTGCCATGGAAATAGCAGCCAACATACCTCCAAGGGCAAGACTTCCGACATCACCCATGAAGACCTTAGCAGGCTTGTGGTTAAAGACAAAGAAGCCAAGAAGACCACCAACCATAGCTACAATCACTAGTAAGATATCGAGCTGATTTTGCACATAGGCAATCACTCCATAGGCAGATAGGCTAATCACCACAGAAATACTTGCCAAGCCATCGATTCCGTCAGTCAGGTTAACTGCGTTTGAAAAACCAACTAACCAGAAGAGGGCAAAGAGAATATACAGAACTCCTAAATGCAAGGGATAACCAAATACATTTAAGATATCTCCACCTCTTTCATAGAAGAAATAGAAGATCACTCCTCCGACTAACTGGAGCAAGAGTTTTTGTTTAGGATTAAGTCCTTCGTTGATTTTACGGAAAACCTTGAGGAAATCATCCAAGAAACCGACCAAACCATATAAGACCAGGATAAAGAGGATCATTCCGACATTATTGGTTAATTGATTAGTCACGAGAGCAAGGACCAGACTAACTAAAACTCCTGCTAGGAGAAAGACGAGTCCTCCCATTGTTGGTGTCCCAGCTTTTGCTTGGTGTTGTTTGACATCCTCATGCATCTGTTGACCGGTAATCTGTGCTTTATGGTAAAAACGGATAAAGGCTGGAATTCCTATGACTGTTAGAATAAAGGCAATCACTCCAGCAAAGATAGAAATAAGCATTCTAATCTCCTAATGTTATTTTTATTTTCTGTAAATCTTTTAAAGCTGTATTAGAACGAACACTTTGCTTTTTAACAGTTTCTCCTGTACCTTCAAACTCAACTTCAAGATTCAGCCATTTGGCAAAGGTTTCAACATTTTTCTTAGACCAGCCATATAAGTCAGGCATCTCTTCTACCTTATCTGAAAGGAGTAAGATTTGCTGATTGGCATCTAGATTGGTTCCTTCTTCTACTGAGCTTTCTTTGATTTTTGTTCCTGAACCGATAACAATTGGTTGTACAAGGTTACGACGGAGTTCTTCAGCTAGTTCTCCAGGACCATAATCCTTCAGTTCTGGCATTGCATAACTAGTTGTAGTTGTCACTTGGTCCAAATTCTTAGCCGTAGATTGAAGATTGAGCGTCTCTTTCATGGCTGAAGCTCGCTCCAGAATCGGGTTGGAAAATTCTCCTAGTTGTACCGAAGCAAAATGTTGTGGTTGTTGAACTGTGACATAGAGGATAAAATCTGGATTTTCAGAAGGATGCATGGTTACTACAGAAAAGATATAATTTGTTTTCCCAACTAAGTATCCTCCGTTTTGCTCATCAGCAATCTGGGCAGTTCCTGATTTGACAGAAACAGTCTGACCAGGTACAGTAACGATTGGTTGACCAGTACTTTTATTGTACATCGTACCATAGACAGGGTCTGTACCAACCAAAATCATGTTTTCCCTAGTCAAACTAGCCGCTTCTTTAGAAACAGGATTCCCTACAACCTCTCTTTGTGATTTACGAACAGTCTGATCATTTGGATCATAGAGGGCACTAATAAACTTCGGTTCTAGCATAACCCCATCATTAGCAATGGCTGTAAAAGCGCGGAGCATCTGGGTGTGGGTAACAGAGATACCTTGACCAAAAGCACTCATGGCAATATTAACGACGTTATCTGCAGGTAGTTGTCCAGCATACTCATCGGGCATTCCAAAACGAGTTGGAACCCCAAACTTAAATCGATTGAGGTATTCTAACCAAGTAGCATCCCCCATCTTTTGTTCGAGCAAAGTCATACCCACATTACTTGAGTGAGCAAACCCTTGTAAGTAAGTCATTATACTTCCAGCTGATAAGCCATCATTAACATCCCAGTCCCTGATAGTTGCATCTGCCACCTTCAACTCACTGCTATTAAAATATTCTCCCCCGGAGAATGTTCCGTTGTCAATAGATGCCGCTAAAGTCATAACTTTCATGGTTGAACCAGGTTCGTAATTGCTCTGATATAAAAGGTCTCGCCAAACAAAATCCTCAGTAATACCTTCTTTTGTATCCGCATCAAAAGTTGGTCTCTGAGTCGTTGCCAAAATTTCCCCTGTCTTAGCACTAACCAAGGTAGCATTCATATACTTGCCTTTTAGTTTTTCTTGGAAGGCATCCATTTGACTTTCCATAAAGGACTGCAAAGGACTAGATAGGGTCGTATAGACGTCTTTCCCGTTTACAATCTGTCGGGTAACTTGCTCCGTACCTGGAACAATATTTCCTAAGCGGTCTTTTTCATAGGTAATAATGCCGTCTGTTCCTGCCAACAAACTATTTAAGGAACTCTCGACACCAGACGTCCCAACGAGACTTTTTGTTCCATCTTCATTTTCACGTAACTGGGCTAAGCCAATAAAGGATGAAGCAAATTTTCCATTTGGATAACTTCGATTGGGACTAGTCGTAAAATCAACACCCTTGACCTTAGCAGCTTCTAAGTCCTGTTTAATGGACATCATATTTGCGTAGGTAATCCCATTTCCTTTAGCACCAAAGGAAACCTGTTTGAGATTTGGTTGAGAGAGTTGATCTTTAACGTAGGTTTCCTCCATATCCAAGTACTTATGGAAAATTTCGGCTACCTTATTGTACTGAGATTCCGCTACATATAGAACATCTCCATTAGCTGATTTATAGTCCTTATCAATGGCAGCATAAACATTATAGGACGTTGCATCCTCAGCAATTGGCGTTCCATTACGATCATAAATGGTCCCCCTCTTAGCAGGAACTGTTAGAGTCGTTTGGTGAACCTTACTGGCTTCTTTGACCAGGTCAACACCAAACTTCTTCCCCGTACCAATAATCACCGCAAAATTAACCAAAAAAACAGCAAAGAGAAAGACGGCTAAGAGACTAAGGCTCTTCCCAACTCGTCTGCGGTTTTCAAGGGGAGATTTGCGATTCTTAATTGCAAAGTGTACTATTTTTTCTTTCCAGGTTTTCATATACTACTCCGCCGATCGGATATTTTCATTATTCAGTTGCAGTTCTTGCGAATCCGCAATTCCTGTCAGACGCTCTGAACGGATCAATTCATTGACTTCTTGCTTAGCATCATCCAGCTCTGTCTTCTTTTCTTCAATCTGAGCATTAACAGTCGTTAGTTCACTCTGGACTTGCAAGAGCTTGGTCTGCATATAAACAACACTGATGGCTAAGACAAGGGCTGTAATGGCAATCGAAAGGTAAAAAGCCTTCTCAACACGTGAAAATCTCTTGATACGAGCTTGTAGTAATTGGCTCGTCGTTTCTCTTTTTTCTACCATTTTATCCCCTTACTTATGAATTTTTCGAGCTACTCGTAGCTTGGCTGAGTGAGAACGATTATTGGCCTCCAACTCCTCCTTGCTTGGTAAAATCGGTTTGCGAGAGACTAATTCCATCTTAGGCTTAAGATCATCTGGGATGAAAGGCAAGCCTTTTGGCACTTCCACTGTTGAAGCTTCCTTGAACAATTGCTTGGTCAAGCGATCTTCCAGTGAATGAAAGGTAATGACTGAGATTCTTCCGTCCACTGTTAGTAATTCCATAGCTTGTTGGATGGACTCATCTGCAGCTCCTAATTCATCATTGACCTCAATACGGATGGCTTGGAAATTTGCTTGGCAGGATGACCTTTTTTCTTGAGTTCCTTGGCAGGCTTAGCAGACTTGATAATCTCTGCTAATTCTGTTGTTGTCTCAATCGGCTTCAACTCACGCGCCTGTTCAATCTTCCGAGCGATCTGTTTGGAGAATTTGTCCTCGCCATACTTGAAGAAAATACGAACCAAGTCATGATAGTCATAATGGTTCACTACCTCATAAGCTGTCAAGCTAGCTTCCTGATTCATCCGCATATCCAGTGGCGCATCCTTCTTATAAGAAAAACCTCGCTCACGCTGATCCAATTGCGGGCTCGAAACTCCCAAATCATAACAAATGCCATCAATTTCTTCTACACCTGCTTCTTGTAAACGGGCTTTCAAATGACGGAAGTTGTCCTTGATGAAGGTAACCATCCCTTTTTCGATATAAGGCGCCAGACGTTTTTGCGCATTGTCAATGGCATTCTGGTCCTGGTCAAAGGCATAGAGATGCCCCTTTTCACTTAATTTACTTAATAAATACTCGCTGTGGCCTGCTCCACCCAAGGTCGCATCAACGTAAATGCCATCAGGCTTCACATCAAGCATATCAATGGTTTCATGGAGCATGACCGTTACATGATGAAATTCTTTAGTCATATCTTATCTATTTTACCACAATTCTGACTAGCTTGCACTCGCTAAAGCAAAAACCTTTCCTTACTACTTTATCACTTGTATTCAGCAGGCGACTCTGCTACCTGAGCTAGTTCTACACGCTCTTGAGGATTCAAGTGTTGGTGCACAGCCTCTGCCACTGCTCTTGGTATGCCAACTTCCACAATTTCATCCACACTGGCTTCCTTGATTTTTAGTCAAGGACTTGAAATATTTCATCAAATTCTGCTTGCGTTTGGGACCTAAACCTTCAATCCCATCCAATTGAGAGGAGAAAGAGTTTTTAGAGCGCAGTTGACGGTGGAAAGTGATCGCAAAGCGATGGACCTCATCTTGGATTCGTTGCAGGAGGAAAAATTCCTGCGAATTGCGAGACAACTCTACAACCTCAAGCGGATCTCCAAAGAGCAATTCATGGGTTTGGTGCTTGTCATTTTTTTGCAGACCTGCAATGGGAATATCTAACCCTAACTCTTCTTGAATAACTTGCTTAGCGATATTAACCTGACCTTGTCCCCCATCAATGACGATCAAATCTGGCGGGGTCAAGCCATCACGTTGGACTCGACCATAGCGCCTGCGGATAACCTCTCGCATACTTGCATAGTCATCTGGTCCAACAACTGTTTTTATCTTGTACTTGCGGTAATCCTTCTTGCTCGGTTTCCCGTTAACAAAAACAACCATGGCAGAAACTGGACTAGTCCCCATGATATTGGAATTGTCAAAGGACTCGATGCGAACTGGGGTTGGAATTTGTAAAAGTCGCCCTAGATTTTCAATAGCCCCTTGAGTCTTTTCGACTGATTTTTCCAGAAGATTAAACTTCTGTTCTAGACTAACACGCGCATTTTTGATAGCGAGATTGACCAGTTGTTTTTTCTCCCCACGTTGGGGTTTGAGAACCTTGGTATCCACCAAAGCCTTAACGGCCTCTTCATCAATATCCTGAGGAATCAAAATTTCATTAGGAATCAGATGAGATTTTTCTTGATAAAACTGCCCAACATAGGTCAGAAAATCTTCATCTGGATCATTGTAGTAAGGAAAAAGGTTGACATCACGCTCAATGAGCTTACCTTGGCGGACAAAGAATACCTGAACACACATCCAACCCTTATCCACGTAGTAACCAAAGACATCGCGATTTTGGAGGTCCTTGGCCATAACCCGTTGCTTGGTCCGAAGTGTTCCAATGGCCTGAATCAGATCCCGATATTCAGCTGCACGTTCAAATTCCATACTCTGAGCTGCCACATTCATCTTTTCCTTGAGGTCATCGATGATTTTGTCATCCTGACCCTTTAGAAAATCAGAGACTTCTTGAGCCATGGCTTTGAAATAAACCTCGTCCTTCTTACAGATGGTGTGAGCCACGCACTGGCCAATATGGTAATAAAAGCAAACCTTTAATGGTGGATTGGTACACTTACGAAAAGGAAAAATCCGATCCAGAAGTCGCTTTATTTCATTAGCTGCGCCCACATCCGGATAGGGTCCAAAATAGAGACCTCCGTCTTTCTTGACCTGACGGGTGATAATCAAGCGAGGATAGCGCTCATTGGTAATTTTGATGAAAGGATAGGACTTGTCGTCCTTGAGCATAATATTGTATTTAGGCTTATTTTCCTTGATCAGGTTAATCTCCAAAAGGAGGGCTTCAATATTAGACTCCGTAACAATAAACTCAAAGTCCACAATTTCAGACACCAAGGCTTCTGTTTTGGTATCATGACTCCCACGGAAATAGGACCGTACACGGTTACGTAGATTTTTAGCCTTTCCTACATAGATAATCGTACCGTTTTTATCTTTGTGAATGTAACAACCAGGGCTGGTCGGCAAGAGCTCTAGTTTTGATTTAATCAAGTTATTCATAGTTCCATTATAGCAAAAAGCCCCCTTCATTGCTTACATCAAGGAGCTCTATTTCGTTTGAAAATCACTTATTCTCCAGACTCATAAAGTTCTTGAACTGCTTGAACATCTTGAGCCTGAATACCATAATAAGAACCTGCTGGCTGCATGACTGACACTTCATTAGTATGTTCCAAGCCAATGGCATGTCCTAGCTCATGCTCTGCTGTATGCAAGATGCGATCATAGGTATAGCCATAGTTTGGATTAGATAGATAATAATGATTCAAACGAACTGTTACTGAAGTAAATTGTTTAGTCAGGAGATTTGTCTGACTCTCCGCCTCACCGACAACAGATGTGGAACCATCATTCATTTCAGTCGCAAAAATAGTTGCTTGGTCAGGTTCTGTCACAAGTACAAAATTAAAAGCACCGGTTTGATTCCAATTGGTAATAGCCTCAACGTAAGCCTTTTGAAAGGTTGCATCCATTTGAGGATCAATATAAATTGTCGCCTGTACTTGGGGCCATTTTACTCCTGAATCTTGATGATGATCGGTCTGAGACAACCCTTGCAACTTACCAGTTTCTTGCCATTGATGCCAGCCTGCTTGACCAACTTGAACAAGTTGCCCCGCTTGATTGAAGACACCAGATAAATCCCCTGTCATATACCAGAGAATTCCTAAAGCAATGAGAATTAAGACTACAAGAGTCCACACAAGGCGCCAGAACATGCGCCAAATCCCTAGTAACAATCGACATAGAACACGAATAATCCAGAACATGATTTCCCGCCTTTCTAAAAAAATAAGAATCCATCTTTTAGTCCTGGTTTCCCATTCTAAAGATAGATTCCTTATTTTACTTGAGTAAGCTGAAAGAAAACTAAAACTAAGACAAGCGTTCTTCCAAAACAAAATCAATTGGCAAGGTAGCCAAAAACCGTTCCAATTGTTTTTCCCAATAATACCACTCATGGGTTCCTGCACTGTGGCTATATGTCACATCAAAACCAAGTTTCTTGAGATTCTTCACCGCGAGGTTATTGGCAGCATACAAGAAATCTTGTTCACCACACCAAACCCAGAGTTTGGTCTTCTTGTCTGACTTGTTAGCAAGAGTTTCAAGTGAGTAAGGGCTAGTTTCCCAGTTATCAAGCTTACCAAAAACACCTCGCCAGTAGGCACGCGTCCCTAAATCTTGGCTTTCAGGAGAAAACTCCTCGAAGCTAAGAGCCCCAGAAAGACTAGCTGCATGCGAGAAACGGTTGGTCGACAGCGCCAACTTAAAGGAACCGTAGCCTCCCATTGAAAGGCCAGCGATAAAAGTCTTTTCACGCTTGCTAGACATATTAGGGAAGAAACGTTTGAGCACTTTAGGCAGTTCTTCTGCTAAAGCTGTATAGTAGTTATAGCCATACTGAGTATCTGTGTACCAGCCATTACTTGTATTTGGCATGACAACAATTAGATTAGTCCCTCGCACCAAGCGCTCTACATTGGTCCGTTTGAGCCAGCTATTATGATTTCCTGACATCCCATGTAAGAGATAGAGGACAGGAATATCCGTAGAATCTGGCTCCTCAACCCGAGACGCATCTGGGTAGAGAACATTCACTCCCCACTCCATATCTAAAACTTCTGAGTAATACTCAATCTTCATTACTGCCATAACTTGCTCCTTATTCATTTAAGATAAGAAAAAGCCGAAACTCGACTTTCTCTTGCTATTTGATCCTATTTTGCTTCCATGACTACTGGTAAGATAGCTGGGCGACGCTTGGTTTGGTCAAAGAGGAACTTGGACAAATGATCACGTACCTTACCTTTGAGTTCTGCCCAATCAAACTCTTCACCTTGGAGGTAGTCTTCAACTGTTTGATTGACTAACTCTGTACTTTCGCGCAAGATATCACGGCTCTTCTTGAGATAGACAAATCCACGCGTGTGCACTCGAGCTTTAGCGATGATTTTTTTCTCACGACGGTTAACAGTAATCGCCACGATGAAAATCCCATCTTCTGACAAGACCTTACGGTCACGAAGAACGACATTCCCAACATCCCCAATGGCATTCCCATCAATCAAGACATCGCCTGCTGTAACTGCACCTGATGGAACAAAGTCTCCATGCTCATAAGACATGGTAGTCCCTTTTTTAGGGATAAAAATACGTTCCGGTAACATACCAACTGCCATAGCAGCCTTAGCATGGGCATCCAACTCACGGTATTCTCCTTGGATTGGGAAGAGATATTTAGGTTGCAAGAGATTGATCATCAATTGCAAATCACGCGCATTCCCATGTCCTGACACACGCAAGCTATGAGTAATTGGCTTGACAACTCCACCTGCTTGGTAGACCATATTTTCTACACGTGCCATAACCGCTTCCTTGGCGATTGATGGTGTTGTAACGATATAAACTAGGTCACCTTCTTTGATTTCAACATAACGGTGACGACCGATAGACATCTTGCGTAATCCGTTAATAGGTTCACCCATACGTCCAGTTTCAAGGATAATTAATTCGTGATCTTCAAAACGAGACATATCTTTTGGCTTAATCAAAAGATTTTCACTTGCTAGAGACAATTTTTTTAAGCGAATCGCTGTACGGACGATATTTTCAATATCAAATCCTGTCAAAACAACACGGCGCCCTGTCTCCGCGGCTGCATCAAAAACTTGCTGGATACGAGAAAGGTTACTTGCAACTGCAGCAACTATGATACGTCCATCCCAGTCAGAAATGGTTTGCGTGATTTCTACACCAACTTCGTTTTCACTGGCTACTTGAATATTGCTATCTGCATTTGCTGAGTCACTAAGCAAAGCCAAGACCCCTTCGCGACCAATCTCTGCCAAACGACCAAAGTCAGTGGCGTAAGATTCACTAGCCGTTTGGTCAAACTTGAAATCCCCTGTGTAAACAACATTTCCTTCAGACGTCTTTAAGACCACACCCAAACTTTCTGGGATAGAGTGAGTTGTACGGAAGAAGGATACTACCGTTCCTCCAAAATCAATCTCAGTATTTTCATCAATCACATGGAAATCATCAAATTTCTTGACGCTGTCATTTCCCTTAACAAAAAGCTTAGCAAGTTCGATAGTCAACTCTGAACCAAAAACAGGAACTTTTACTTCTGACAAGAGATAAGGAAGGGCTCCGATCGCATCCGCATGTCCGTGTGTTAAAAATACACCGGCAATACGATCGCTATTTTCAAACAGATATTCCATGTTTGGAATAACGACATCGACACCCAATTGCTCATTTTCAGGGTATTTTAAACCTGCGTCCAAAACAAAGATTGAATCGTTAATTTCTGCGATGTACATGTTCTTACCATTTTCACGTACACCCCCAAGTGTTGTTAGTTTAATAGTATTCATTTTTCCTCCGAATAGTCACTTCAACTGTTTGTAGAGCTTTAAAAGCTCTCTTTTTCTGAAAGTCCAATTCACTTTCAGCCGAATCTTTTCCATTCATTATACCATTTTTTTACTAATTTTCAAAATGAATCTTACAGATAATCGCACTTTAACTACCTCTTTCCGTTTAATAACGGACAAAGCAGAACATATAAGAGGATCAAATGAGACAATTGGTGCTCCCATCCTATCTAATCTTCAAATAAGTCAGCAACATTATAAAGTACTTCGCAGTCACAGTAGGCTCCATTTGCTTCTAAAAACCCCAAAATCACTTCAACTTCTAATACTCAATGAAAATCAAAGAGCAAACTAGGAAGCTAGCCGCAGGTTGCTCAAAACACCGTTTTGAGGTTGCAGATAAAGCTGACGTGGTTTGAAGAGATTTTCGAAGAGTATAACTTTCTTCAACAAGGTTCAACAGTCCTTCACTCCTCTCATTATAGCACTAAATTCCTTTCATTGAAGAGGTTTTTGTTAGCAAACAAAAAAGAGTCAGCAAGCCAACTCTTTCGATCTCTATTCACTTTTTTCCATCAAGAAATCATAGATTTCCTGGACTGTTCCAAGCGCCATAATCTCCTGATCTTTAACAGTTTGTTTTAGCTTTTGATAAATCTGACTTTCAGCTATATCACGCTTTTCAGCCTCTTTATTCACCCTCATGACTCCATTTTCAATGGTCACAAAGTCAAGCTCTTCAAATATCTGAATCATTTTGACTAATAGGATTTGCTCAATCTTGAGATAAGCCGCCAAATCCTTGAGTTTATAGCGAATATCAAACTCTGGGAACTGATAGATGGTTTTATACAATTTTGCAAACTGCTCTCTTGTGCCATATCCCGTCAAGTAGTAAGCCTTAGCTATATCATTTTTAAAGTAAATAGCTGAAAACTCCTGCTCCTGACAGATTTTCTTAAGGAGGGATATATCCTCAGGAATATTCTTAACGACAATAGCTGGACAAGAGGTCACATCAGGTAACTCTTGCGTAAAGTCCAAAACGGCTACCCCTTCTGGTAACAGGGCATTCTTGCCACGGATGTTAAAGAGCTGGACACCTTCTACACGGGCGTCAACCATCATCAACTGCAAGGTTGTTTGACCATTCCATTGGTTGACAGAGAGAGTCACCGCTAGTTCCAGTTGCTTGGTCTGTGAGAATTCAGTCGCCCATTTCCCTTGACCAAAAGCAACCACCTCAAAACTGGCTTCACCTTTGGAAATTTTTAGCTTGAGATGAGCATTCCCAGCTCCCATAACGCGAGCATTTTCAACTTGAAAATCTCGAATGTAGAAGACAGGCTTTTGGTTATCCATCCCAAAAGGAGCGAGACGTTCAAAACTTTTCACTGTCTCCAAACTCAAGACCTCTAAGTCCAGTTCTTCATCTAAAAATAGATTGTTTTTACCTTGGGCATCTGCACCTTTTTCTCGGATATAGGCTTCCAAAACATCAGACAAGACTTCCAACTTTTCCACTTCAAGGGTCATACCTGCAGCACCTGCGTGACCACCAAAGGCAATAAACAGTTCTCGATGCGGGTCCAAGGCTTCAAAAATATCGACTGCTTCTATGCTTCGAGCACTTCCCTTGGCGCGTCCATCTTCGATATTCAGTACAATAACTGTCTGACCTAGTTCTTCAAGCAAACGCCCTGCCACAATTCCAAGAACCCCTGGATTCCAGCCTTCCTTAGCCAAAACTTGAACACTTTTCTCAGGATCCACCATGCCTTTAGCTTCATCGTAAATCGACTGAACAATTTCCTTACGTTCTTCATTTTTCTGATGAATCAAAAGGGCGATTTCATGCACTTCCTCGTCGTCAAATCCAGTCAGCAAATCAATAGCTGGATTGGGATCATCCAAGCGCCCTAAGGCATTTAAACGAGGTGCCAACTGAAAACCAACCGTCTCTTCTGTCACATCACTACTTGAAATCCCAGCGATTTCAAACATTTCTTGCAATCCCATTCGCTGAGTATTGCGCAAGACCTCAAGACCATATTGGACCATGATACGATTTTCGTCCGTCAAGCTGACCACGTCGGCAATTGTACCGATGGCAACCAAGTCTAACAACTCGACCTGTACTTCTTCCAAAAGGGCACAAGCCAACTTAAAAGCGACCCCACAACCCGCCAAATGCTTGAAAGGATAGTCCGCCCCTGGATGTTCAGGATGAATAATAGCATAGGCATCTGGTAAAACCTCAGGCATAGAATGGTGGTCGGTCACAATAACGTCCACTCCCATCGACTGAGCCAAATCAATGGCTTCATGCCCCGCTACACCATTGTCCACCGTCACAATCAAAGACACACCCTGCTGTTCAATGAAATATTTGTAGACACTGGCATTTGGACCATAACCATCCGTAAAGCGATTGGGAAGATAAACCAGGCACTCAGCGCCTAACTGTTCTAAACTTTCCTTAACAATGGAAGCCGAAGTCATCCCATCCGCATCGTAGTCCCCGTAAATGAGAATCAGTTCCCCTTGCTCAATAGCATGGCGAATCCGCTCCACTGCCTTTCCATATCATTTAAAAGGTAGGGATCATGCAAATCCTCCAAAGAAGGTTCTAAAAATTTTTTCAGACTGGCCTCATCCTTGATGCCTCGTTCAAATAACAAACGAGCTACTTCAGGGCCCAAACCAGCTTTCTTAGCTATCTTTGTAAAATCCGCATCCTCAACTTGCGGAGCGAATTGCCAATTATAAGTAGGAATTATCAAAAAAATCATCCACTCTTTCTTACGATTCTATCTCTTTATTATAACATGATTTCCAGTTTTTCTCTTGATTTTCTTACTAAGTTAATGACTCTTCATCGCTCTAAACAGCCACTTATAAAACATATACATGACAAAGTGTCATTCCTTTTTTTACTTGATTTTTGCAATTTCCCCTCAGATAAGGTATAATAATTGTATTGTCTTTTGGGGTCGTTACGGATTCGACAGGCATTATGAGGCATATTTTGCGACTCGTGTGGCGACGTAAACGCTCAGTTAAATATAACTGCAAAAAATAACACTTCTTACGCTCTAGCTGCCTAAAAACCAGCAGGCGTGACCCGATTTGGATCGCTCGTGTTCAATGACAGGTCTTATTATTAGCGAGATACGATCAAACTTTGTCTAGCAGTTTGATAAGAGATTGATAGACTCGCAGTTTCTAGGCTTGAGTTATGTGTCGAGGAGCTGTTAAAATAATACATAACCTATGGTTGTAGACAAATATGTTAGCAGGTGTTTGGACGTGGGTTCGACTCCCACCGGCTCCATTATATTTTAAAAACGTTGAAATTCTCAACGTTTTTTTGCTTGTTTGCTTATTTCCCACTTTTCCATTAAGTAACCCAATCAAAAAACCGTAAGAATTTCTTCTTACGGTTTTTCTAGCAATCTCATAGAATCAAAATTCTTAGATTTGCTTTATTTGAGTAATGGCTTACTCTTCTTCCTTACGTTTTTTAGAGACAAGGAGTCCTCCTGTCACTGCTGCAAGAAGTGCTAGTCCAAGTGAAGCGTTAGATTGTTTAGTACCAGTGTTTGGCAATTCTTTCGCTCCTGCTTTCTTAGCTGGTGCTTGAGCAGATGACTCTTTAGTTGCTTCTTTAACAACTTTATTAGCTGCAATTGTTGCTACTGATCCGTCCGCAAAGGTTACAACTACTGATCCATCATTGTTCACTTTAACATCTGTCGCAGTTGGATTAGCTTTCTTAACTTCTTCAGCTACTTTAGCTTTTTCTGCATCTGTCAAGTTGTTAGGATCTACTACTGGAGTAAGAGCCGGTACTTTAGCATTATCAGCCTCTTTACCACCCACATTAACATTACTTACTGTTACTGTAGTTGTAGCTGATGTATTTCCTGATTCGTCTGTTGCTGTTACAGAAACTGTATCACCAGCATTCAAACCATTTACTGGAACACTGTAGTTGCCATCTTTATCTGCTTTCGCTGATACTTTAGTTCCATCTGGAAGAGTGACTTCTACTGTTGAACCTGCTTCTGCTTTACCTGTGATCGCTGTGTCACCTGCTTTAACTGGGTTTACAACTGGTGCGTTTGGAGCTGTCTTATCATCTGCTTTCGCTACGGTTGCAGTTGCCGCATCTGATGTATTTCCTGATTCGTCTGTTGCTGTTACAGAAACTGTATCACCAGCATTCAAACCATTTACTGGAACACTGTAGTTGCCATCTTTATCTGCTTTCGCTGATACTTTAGTTCCATCTGGAAGAGTGACTTCTACTGTTGAACCTGCTTCAGCTGTACCTGTTACGGCTGTGTCACCTGCTTTAACTTCGTTTACTTTTGGTGCATCTGGAGCTGTCTTATCATCGGCTTTCGCTACGGTTGCTTCTGTTGCTCCTGACTTGTTACCTGCTGCGTCTGTTGCTGTTACTGAGACTTTATCGCCTTCCTTCAAGCCACTTACTGGAACGCTGAAGGTACCATCTTCACCGGCTGTTGCTGATTTCTTAGCTCCGCCTGGAAGAGTTACTTCTACTGTTGAACCTGGCTCAGCTTTACCTGTGATTGCTTCATCTCCAGCTTTAACTGGGTTCACACTTGGTGCATCTGGAGCTGTCTTATCATCGGCTTTCGCTACGGTTGCTTCTGTTGCTCCTGACTTGTTACCTGCTGCGTCTGTTGCTGTTACTGAGACTTTATCGCCTTCCTTCAAGCCACTTACTGGAACGCTGAAGGTACCATCTTCACCGGCTGTTGCTGTTGCTTTTGTTCCGTTTGGAAGAGTTACTTCTACTGTTGAACCTGCTTCAGCTGTACCTGTTACTGCTGTGTCACCTGCTTTAACTTCGTTTACTTTTGGTGCATCTGGAGCTGTCTTATCATCGGCTTTCGCTACGGTTGCTTCTGTTGCTCCTGATTTGTTACCTGCTGCGTCTGTTGCTGTTACTGAGACTTTATCGCCTTCGTTCAAGCCACTTACTGGAACGCTGAAGGTACCATCTTCACCGGCTGTTGCTGTTGCTTTTGTTCCGTTTGGAAGAGTTACTTCTACTGTTGAACCTGCTTCAGCTGTACCTGTTACTGCTGTGTCACCTGCTTTAACTTCGTTTACTTTTGGTGCATCTGGAGCTGTCTTATCATCGGCTTTCGCTACGGTTGCTGTAGTTGGGGCTGATGTATTGTTTGAAGCGTCTGTTGCTGTGACTGAAATTTCGTCGTTTTCATTCAAGCCAGATACTGGAATGCTGAAAGTACCATCTTCACCGGCTGTCGCTGATTTCTTAGCTCCGCCTGGAAGAGTGACTTCGACGGTTGAGCCTGCTTCTGCTTTACCTGTGATCGCTGTGTCACCAGCCTTAACTGGGTTCACACTTGGTGCCTCTGGTGCTGTCTTATCAGCGGCTTTGCCTACAGTTGCTGTAGTTGGGGCTGATGTATTGTTTGAAGCGTCTGTTGCTGTGACTGAAATTTCGTCGTTTTCATTCAAGCCAGATACTGGAATGCTGAAGGTACCATCTTCACCGGCTGTTGCTGATTTCTTAGCTCCGCCTGGAAGAGTGACTTCGACGGTTGAGCCTGCTTCTGCTTTACCTGTGATCGCTGTGTCACCAGCCTTAACTGGGTTCACAACTGGCGCATCTGGGGCTGTCTTATCATCTGCTTTCGCTACTGTTGCTGTAGTTGGAGTTGATGTGTTGTTTGAAGCATCTTTTGCTGTAACAGAGACTGTTTGACCTTCTTCCAATCCGCTAACTGGAACACTGAAGTTACCATCTTCACCGGCTGTTGCTGATTTCTTAGCTCCGCCTGGAAGAGTGACTTCGACGGTTGAGCCTGCTTCTGCTTTACCTGTGATCGCTGTGTCACCAGCCTTAACTGGGTTCACACTTGGTGCCTCTGGTGCTGTCTTATCAGCGGCTTTGCCTACAGTTGCTGTAGTTGGGGCTGATGTATTGTTTGAAGCGTCTGTTGCTGTGACTGAAATTTCGTCGTTTTCATTCAAGCCAGATACTGGAATGCTGAAGGTACCGTCTTCACCGGCTGTTGCTGATTTCTTAGCTCCGCCTGGAAGAGTGACTTCGACGGTTGAGCCTGCTTCTGCTTTACCTGTGATCGCTGTGTCACCAGCCTTAACTGGGTTCACACTTGGTGCCTCTGGTGCTGTCTTATCAGCGGCTTTGCCTACAGTTGCTGTAGTTGGGGCTGATGTATTGTTTGAAGCGTCTGTTGCTGTGACTGAAATTTCGTCGTTTTCATTCAAGCCAGATACTGGAATGCTGAAGGTACCGTCTTCACCGGCTGTTGCTGATTTCTTAGCTCCGCCTGGAAGAGTGACTTCGACGGTTGAGCCTGCTTCTGCTTTACCTGTGATCGCTGTGTCACCAGCCTTAACTGGGTTCACAACTGGCGCATCTGGGGCTGTCTTATCATCTGCTTTCGCTACTGTTGCTGTAGTTGGAGTTGATGTGTTGTTTGAAGCATCTTTTGCTGTAACAGAGACTGTTTGACCTTCTTCCAATCCGCTAACTGGAACACTGAAGTTACCATCTTCACCGGCTGTTGCTGATTTCTTAGCTCCGCCTGGAAGAGTGACTTCGACGGTTGAGCCTGCTTCTGCTTTACCTGTGATCGCTGTGTCACCAGCCTTAACTGGGTTCACACTTGGTGCCTCTGGTGCTGTCTTATCAGCGGCTTTGCCTACAGTTGCTGTAGTTGGGGCTGATGTATTGTTTGAAGCGTCTGTTGCTGTGACTGAAATTTCGTCGTTTTCATTCAAGCCAGATACTGGAATGCTGAAAGTACCATCTTCACCGGCTGTCGCTGATTTCTTAGCTCCGCCTGGAAGAGTGACTTCGACGGTTGAGCCTGCTTCTGCTTTACCTGTGATTGCTTCATCTCCAGCTTTAACTGGGTTCACACTTGGTGCCTCTGGTGCTGTCTTATCATCTGCTTTCGCTACGGTTGCTGTAGTTGGGGCTGATGTATTGTTTGAAGCGTCTGTTGCTGTGACAGAAATTTCGTCGTTTTCATTCAAGCCAGATACTGGAATGCTGAAGGTACCATCTTCACCGGCTGTTGCTGATTTCTTAGCTCCGCCTGGAAGAGTGACTTCGACGGTTGAGCCTGCTTCTGCTTTACCTGTGATCGCTGTGTCACCAGCCTTAACTGGGTTCACACTTGGTGCCTCTGGTGCTGTCTTATCAGCGGCTTTGCCTACAGTTGCTGTAGTTGGGGCTGATGTATTGTTTGAAGCGTCTGTTGCTGTGACTGAAATTTCGTCGTTTTCATTCAAGCCAGATACTGGAATGCTGAAGGTACCGTCTTCACCGGCTGTTGCTGATTTCTTAGCTCCGCCTGGAAGAGTGACTTCGACGGTTGAGCCTGCTTCTGCTTTACCTGTGATCGCTGTGTCACCAGCCTTAACTGGGTTCACACTTGGTGCCTCTGGTGCTGTCTTATCAGCGGCTTTCGCTACTGTTGCTGTAGTTGGAGTTGATGTGTTGTTTGAAGCATCTTTTGCTGTAACAGAGACTGTTTGACCTTCTTCCAATCCGCTAACTGGAACACTGAAGTTACCATCTTCACCGGCTGTTGCTGATTTCTTAGCTCCGCCTGGAAGAGTGACTTCGACGGTTGAGCCTGCTTCTGCTTTACCTGTGATCGCTGTGTCACCAGCCTTAACTGGGTTCACACTTGGTGCCTCTGGTGCTGTCTTATCAGCGGCTTTGCCTACAGTTGCTGTAGTTGGGGCTGATGTATTGTTTGAAGCGTCTGTTGCTGTGACTGAAATTTCGTCGTTTTCATTCAAGCCAGATACTGGAATGCTGAAGGTACCATCTTCACCGGCTGTTGCTGATTTCTTAGCTCCGCCTGGAAGAGTGACTTCGACGGTTGAGCCTGCTTCTGCTTTACCTGTGATCGCTGTGTCACCAGCCTTAACTGGGTTCACACTTGGTGCCTCTGGTGCTGTCTTATCAGCGGCTTTGCCTACAGTTGCTGTAGTTGGGGCTGATGTATTGTTTGAAGCGTCTGTTGCTGTGACTGAAATTTCGTCGTTTTCATTCAAGCCAGATACTGGAATGCTGAAAGTACCATCTTCACCGGCTGTCGCTGATTTCTTAGCTCCGCCTGGAAGAGTGACTTCGACGGTTGAGCCTGCTTCTGCTTTACCTGTGATCGCTGTGTCACCAGCCTTAACTGGGTTCACACTTGGTGCCTCTGGTGCTGTCTTATCAGCGGCTTTGCCTACAGTTGCTGTAGTTGGGGCTGATGTATTGTTTGAAGCGTCTGTTGCTGTGACTGAAATTTCGTCGTTTTCATTCAAGCCTGCGACTGGAATGCTGAAGGTACCGTCTTCACCGGCTGTTGCTGATTTCTTAGCTCCGCCTGGAAGAGTGACTTCGACGGTTGAGCCTGCTTCTGCTTTACCTGTGATCGCTGTGTCACCAGCCTTAACTGGGTTCACACTTGGTGCCTCTGGTGCTGTCTTATCAGCGGCTTTGCCTACAGTTGCTGTAGTTGGGGCTGATGTATTGTTTGAAGCGTCTGTTGCTGTGACTGAAATTTCGTCGTTTTCATTCAAGCCAGATACTGGAATGCTGAAAGTACCATCTTCACCGGCTGTCGCTGATTTCTTAGCTCCACCTGGAAGAGTGACTTCGACGGTTGAGCCTGCTTCTGCTTTACCTGTGATTGCTTCATCTCCAGCTTTAACTGGGTTCACACTTGGTGCCTCTGGTGCTGTCTTATCAGCGGCTTTGCCTACAGTTGCTGTAGTTGGGGCTGATGTATTGTTTGAAGCGTCTGTTGCTGTGACTGAAATTTCGTCGTTTTCATTCAAGCCAGATACTGGAATGCTGAAAGTACCATCTTCACCGGCTGTCGCTGATTTCTTAGCTCCACCTGGAAGAGTGACTTCGACGGTTGAGCCTGCTTCTGCTTTACCTGTGATTGCTTCATCTCCAGCTTTAACTGGGTTCACACTTGGTGCCTCTGGTGCTGTCTTATCAGCGGCTTTGCCTACAGTTGCTGTAGTTGGGGCTGATGTATTGTTTGAAGCGTCTGTTGCTGTGACTGAAATTTCGTCGTTTTTCATTCAAGCCAGATACTGGAATGCTGAAGGTACCATCTTCACCGGCTGTTGCTGATTTCTTAGCTCCGCCTGGAAGAGTGACTTCGACGGTTGAGCCTGCTTCTGCTTTACCTGTGATCGCTGTGTCACCAGCCTTAACTGGGTTCACAACTGGCGCATCTGGGGCTGTCTTATCATCTGCTTTCGCTACTGTTGCTGTAGTTGGAGTTGATGTGTTGTTTGAAGCATCTTTTGCTGTAACAGAGACTGTTTGACCTTCTTCCAATCCGCTAACTGGAACACTGAAGTTACCATCTTCACCGGCTGTTGCTGATTTCTTAGCTCCGCCTGGAAGAGTGACTTCGACGGTTGAGCCTGCTTCTGCTTTACCTGTGATCGCTGTGTCACCAGCCTTAACTGGGTTCACACTTGGTGCCTCTGGTGCTGTCTTATCAGCGGCTTTGCCTACAGTTGCTGTAGTTGGGGCTGATGTATTGTTTGAAGCGTCTGTTGCTGTTACTGATATTTCGTGTTTTTCATTCAAGCCTGATACTGGAATTCTGAAGGTACCATCTTCACCGGCTGTCGCTGATTTCTTAGCTCCACCTGGAAGAGTGACTTCGACGGTTGAGCCTGCTTCTGCTTTACCTGTGATTGCTTCATCTCCAGCTTTAACTGGGTTCACACTTGGTGCCTCTGGTGCTGTCTTATCAGCGGCTTTGCCTACAGTTGCTGTAGTTGGGGCTGATGTATTGTTTGAAGCGTCTGTTGCTGTGACTGAAATTTCGTCGTTTTCATTCAAGCCAGATACTGGAATGCTGAAAGTACCATCTTCACCGGCTGTCGCTGATTTCTTAGCTCCACCTGGAAGAGTGACTTCGACGGTTGAGCCTGCTTCTGCTTTACCTGTGATTGCTTCATCTCCAGCTTTAACTGGGTTCACACTTGGTGCCTCTGGTGCTGTCTTATCAGCGGCTTTGCCTACAGTTGCTGTAGTTGGGGCTGATGTATTGTTTGAAGCGTCTGTTGCTGTGACTGAAATTTCGTCGTTTTCATTCAAGCCAGATACTGGAATGCTGAAGGTACCATCTTCACCGGCTGTTGCTGATTTCTTAGCTCCGCCTGGAAGAGTGACTTCGACGGTTGAGCCTGCTTCTGCTTTACCTGTGATCGCTGTGTCACCAGCCTTAACTGGGTTCACAACTGGCGCATCTGGGGCTGTCTTATCATCTGCTTTCGCTACTGTTGCTGTAGTTGGAGTTGATGTGTTGTTTGAAGCATCTTTTGCTGTAACAGAGACTGTTTGACCTTCTTCCAATCCGCTAACTGGAACACTGAAGTTACCATCTTCACCGGCTGTTGCTGATTTCTTAGCTCCGCCTGGAAGAGTGACTTCGACGGTTGAGCCTGCTTCTGCTTTACCTGTGATCGCTGTGTCACCAGCCTTAACTGGGTTCACACTTGGTGCCTCTGGTGCTGTCTTATCAGCGGCTTTGCCTACAGTTGCTGTAGTTGGAGTTGATGTGTTGTTTGAAGCGTCTGTTGCTGTGACTGAAATTTCGTCGTTTTCATTCAAGCCTGCGACTGGAATGCTGAAGGTACCGTCTTCACCGGCTGTTGCTGATTTCTTAGCTCCGCCTGGAAGAGTGACTTCGACGGTTGAGCCTGCTTCTGCTTTACCTGTGATCGCTGTGTCACCAGCCTTAACTGGGTTCACACTTGGTGCCTCTGGTGCTGTCTTATCAGCGGCTTTGCCTACAGTTGCTGTAGTTGGGGCTGATGTATTGTTTGAAGCGTCTGTTGCTGTGACTGAAATTTCGTCGTTTTCATTCAAGCCTGCGACTGGAATGCTGAAGGTACCGTCTTCACCGGCTGTTGCTGATTTCTTAGCTCCGCCTGGAAGAGTGACTTCGACGGTTGAGCCTGCTTCTGCTTTACCTGTGATCGCTGTGTCACCAGCCTTAACTGGGTTCACACTTGGTGCCTCTGGTGCTGTCTTATCAGCGGCTTTACCTACAGTTGCTGTAGTTGGGGCTGATGTATTGTTTGAAGCGTCTGTTGCTGTGACTGAAATTTCGTCGTTTTCATTCAAGCCAGATACTGGAATGCTGAAAGTACCATCTTCACCGGCTGTCGCTGATTTCTTAGCTCCACCTGGAAGAGTGACTTCGACGGTTGAGCCTGCTTCTGCTTTTACCTGTGATTGCTTCATCTCCAGCTTTAACTGGGTTCACACTTGGTGCCTCTGGTGCTGTCTTATCAGCGGCTTTGCCTACAGTTGCTGTAGTTGGGGCTGATGTATTGTTTGAAGCGTCTGTTGCTGTGACTGAAATTTCGTCGTTTTCATTCAAGCCAGATACTGGAATGCTGAAAGTACCATCTTCACCGGCTGTCGCTGATTTCTTAGCTCCACCTGGAAGAGTGACTTCGACGGTTGAGCCTGCTTCTGCTTTACCTGTGATTGCTTCATCTCCAGCTTTAACTGGGTTCACACTTGGTGCCTCTGGTGCTGTCTTATCAGCGGCTTTGCCTACAGTTGCTGTAGTTGGGGCTGATGTATTGTTTGAAGCGTCTGTTGCTGTGACTGAAATTTCGTCGTTTTCATTCAAGCCAGATACTGGAATGCTGAAAGTACCATCTTCACCGGCTGTCGCTGATTTCTTAGCTCCACCTGGAAGAGTGACTTCGACGGTTGAGCCTGCTTCTGCTTTACCTGTGATCGCTGTGTCACCAGCCTTAACTGGGTTCACACTTGGTGTGTCTGGGGCTGTAACGTCTGCTTGACTAACAGTTTGTGCAGGTGTCAATTTCGCTGTTGATCCATTGCCATAGGTTAGGGTTGTTGTACCGTCTGTACCAACTTCAACCTTAGTTGCACTTGGGTTCGCGGTTGCTACAGCTTTCTTAACTGCATCTTTTTCTGGTTGTTCCAGGCTTGATGGATTTTTAACTGGTGTTAGTTTAGGTGCAGTTGGTTCAATTGTGAATACTGAGTTTGCTGGAATAACATCTGTACTTCCATCTTTGTAGGTCACTTTAACATTAGTACCATCTAAAGTAACACTTCCAATCTTGTCACTGAAAGTTGGGTTAGCATCTTTAACAGCTTTTTCAAGGACACTTGCTTCTGGAACAGTGTTTGATGTAATAGGTGTTGATGGAGCTACTGGATTATACTTGAAGGACTGTGGTTTCAAAACAAAACGAATACGGCCAGGTGCACCTACATCATTATTTGCACCGACATGCTCGTATGAAGTGTTTCCTGCTGCATCTTCAGCAAATAGATAACGAGTAATTGAATCTCCAACCTTGTATGTATTCTTAGGAATATCTCCTGTTACACGGATAACAGCTGGACTTGCTTCTGTAGCTGTTGTTTCAGTTTTAATCTTCTCAGCATTCAGATACAATCCTGCACGTTTTTTACCATTCAGATTGATATTATCTTCTTTTCCAAGACCAGTGCGGCTAAGATTTGGCATTACCAAGTAAGCTTTGACAATCTTACCTGAATTATCCGTCACTTTAAGTTCGATATTGTTTGTTTCACCTGAGTAAACGTAGATAGCTTGGTTAGCAGCATCATCGTAAGGAATGTTGAGAACTGGACGAACTGTTTCTTTTACAGTAACTTTAATTGGGGTTGATGTATTATTCGCAGCATCTGTTGCTTTCACACTAATTTGATCATCAGCATTCAAAGCTGGAACTGTGATTGAAAACTCACCATTGTCACCTGCTTTTGCAGTGACTTTTTGTCCATTTGGAAGGGTCACTTCGACCGTTGAGCCTGCTTCGGCTGTACCTGTGATCGCTGTGTCACCAGCCTTAACTGGGTTCACACTTGGTGCGTCTGGGGCTGTAACGTCTGCTTGACTAACAGTTTGTGAAGGTGTCAATTTCGCTGTTGATCCATTGCCATAGGTTAGGGTTGTTGTACCGTCTGTACCAACTTCAACCTTAGTTGCACTTGGGTTCGCGGTTGCTACAGCTTTCTTAACAGCATCTTTTTCTGGTTGTTCCAGGCTTGATGGGTTTTTAACGGGTGTTACTTTAGGTGCAGTTGGTTCAATTGTGAATACTGATTTTGCTGGAATGACATCTGTACTTCCATCCTTATAAGTAACCCTAACATTAGTACCATCTACAGAAACACTTTCGATCTTGTCACTGAAAGTTGGGTTAGCATCTTTAACAGCTTTTTCAATAGCACTTGCTTCTGGAACAGTGTTTGATTTAATCGGTGTTGTTGGCGCTTGTGCGTTATATTTGAATGTTTGTGGTTTCCAAACAAAACGAATACGACCAGGTGCACCTGTATCACCAGCAGCTCCTGCGTTATCATAATTTGTATTTCCAGCTAAATCTTCGGCATAAATATAACGAGTCATTCCTGTGCCATCAGTGTAGGATCCATTTGGAATATTTGCCGTTAATTTAATAATAGCTGGATTTGCTTCTGTAGCTGTTGTTTCTGAACCAAATCTATTTGCTTTTAAGTATAAAGCACTTTTCGTTTTACCATTTAAATATCCAGTATCTTCTGTTCCTAAACCTGTACGATTATCTTGAGCAAATACTAAATACGCTTTAGAAATTTTCCCTGAATTATCAGTAATTTTTAGTTCTATATTATTTTCTTCACCTGAATATACATAGATAATTTGGTTACCTTTATCGTCGTATGGAATATTTACTACAGGACGAACATTCTCTTTCACAGTTACTACACTTGGAGTTGATTTGTTGTTAGCAGCATCTGTTGCTGTAACGCTAATTGTATCTCCTTCATTTAAACCTGAAACTGGGATAGTGAAGCTTCCATCTGTACCTGCTGTTGCAGTTACTTTTCTACCGTTTGGTAATATGGCTTCAACTGTAGAATTAGCTTCTGCTGTACCAGTAATACTAGTAGCACCTGCCTTAACTGTGTTTACATTTGGTGCCGTTGGTGGTGTTGTATCTGGTTTTGCTTCTACATTAATTTCTTTCCATCCAGTAGGACTTGAATATTTATTTTCTTTAATATTTGAAATGACCTTAGCTTTACCTGCTTGGATTTGCTCCTTCATTTCAAGCATAATAGTATCAACAAAACCATCAGAAGAGTAAGACTTAACAACTGCTTTTGATTCGTCTTTTGAAGTCCATGCCCCAGGAATTGAATCGCGTTTAATAGCGACTTCACTTCTAGCGTTACCAGCTTTAGGGTAATCAAAGTAAGTTATTCCCGCATCATGAGGCACTTTTAGTGTAACTGTCGTAGTTTCTGCAACAATACTTTGTTGATCTTTTGATTCTGTTGAAGGAACTACACTTGATTCACCAAGTGCAACATCCACTGCTGCTTCTTCACTTTCACTCGGGCCTATTTTTTGTGTAACTACTAAACTATTTTTTGGAACTAATTGATCTTGTGTTGTTACATTACTATTTAATCCAGTTGGAAGTGTTGCTGTCCACTTACCATTACTTTCAACTGTTACGTTGTCTACAACTGTGTTCCCTGCAACTTTAATATTAATAGTTGCACCAGGTGTTCCTGTACCTGATAAAGTTCTATCAGTTGATTTAATAGCTCCATTTGGCAACATACCGTTATCTGAAGGTAATGTTTTAGTTACCTCTGGACTAGGTACTGCAAAAACATATTTTAATAATTGTTCGCCTTTTATTAATTTAACTGTATTATCAGTCGCATTGTAGGTTTCAGCTCCATCTTTATTTACATCTTTAAGGGTATATCCTTTTGCTTTGAGGGCATTAATTGTTTTTTGTAATGAATTTACATCATTTAGATTCACTACTTGGTTTTCATCACCTGGAATCGCACTTTTTGCCTCGATTTCATTACCCTTTGTATCAACATATTTCACGTGAACGATTTGTGGTGCCGTAAACTCAAATTTTTCGATTTGTACACGTTGTAAGTTGGTACCAGAACCTGTACTTCCCACGAATGAAAGAGCATATGTAGCACCTTTAGCATTCAAGGCATTCTTCGATTCATTTGACATACTTCGACTAGTTTTATCGATTTTAGTAGTCCATGTTTGGGTTCCATATGTTACTGTAAATTCTTTTGTATTTCCCTTATAGTCGATCTTAAAATCTACCCATTGGCCATTTGGATTTGGATTTAATGCTTTTTCACCTCTAATAGTACTCACAATTCCTGCATTATTTGATGAATAAAATGCACCAAAAGCATTAGTTCTCCATGCTTGACCACCATATTGAGGGTCAGCGTTTGCCTTTTGAGCGGCATCTGGATTAGAGGTGTTATGCCATGAATCAAGTTTAAAACCAAACGCCGCTGGTATTCCCCCCATACCAATCGATGCACCCGATTGACCAAGTTTATTGACATTACCTGTATGGAAGATAAAACCGACTCCGTCACCACCAGGACGATTTTCTACTTTATGACCTTCGTATTTATTACCAATATCTACTTTACCAGTGAAAGAGAAATCTTGGTTAGGATCGATTTTAAAACGAAGGTAAGCACTACCTACTTGACCTGAAACATCATCTGTCAACTTAATAGTACCTGTCGATTTATCATATGAAGCATGTCCACCTTCTTGGAAGAAACTTTCAAAGTTATCTTTAGTAACTACAGCTTTTTTCAACTTACTTTCTTCACTTGAACGAAGTGAATCATCAGTAGTCGCGCGTTTGTTTCTGACTTTAGGAGTTTCTGAAGATTCTGCAGTTGCTTCAGATCTTTTTTCAGCTGCTACTTCAGTCACTTCTTTGATACTTGCCACTGCTTGAGTCAAACGTTCAACACTTTGGTTTATTTTTTCTTGGCTTGCTGAACTGTTCGCAACTAATGCTTCTGCTTCTGCAATTGCAGCTGCTACTTCAGCTTTAACTGAAGCTTCTTGACCTTCCAAGCTTTTAGCTTTAGCTTGTGCCAAAACAGCTTCTAGTTGAGATTTGTCAGCAGAAATGACAGTTGTTGCTGAATTTGCTTCTACTGCTTCAGTAGCAACTGGGCTAGTTGCAACTGGTTTTTCAGCTTTTTCCTCAGTCACTACTGTAGCTGGAGCAGCTGGTGTTGATGGAGCTACTTCGACAGCTGGTGCTGCATAAGTGACATCCTCCTCAGCTGCAGCTGGTTTAATCCCTTCTGTTGTAGAACCTGCTTCTGGATTAGCTTCTACTGTATCTGCTTTGACTGACGGAGCCACCAAAGCTGCCCCAATTGCAAATACAAGCGAACAACCAAACAGGAAATGTTTTCCTTTTTTGATCATCCGCCAGTTCTTCTGTTCCGCATTTTTACGATTAAAATACATTACGTATTCTCCTTCTTATGTTTGCTATAGTGTATTTTACATACTTCTTTAGTATAACTTATTTGCTATCAAGATTCAAATTATTTGTGTTCTTTTTTAAAAAAATATCATTTTCTATAAAAAGAGAGCTTTAATAGCACTCTTAACTAATAAATTCAAGTGTTTTTTTAAGTAAAAATTAGATTTTTTTAAAATGAAAATACCCTTTTGTAAATTTTTGAAAAACATTGAAAATATTGGCATTTATACATTGTTTGTATTTTTATGTTTTTTTATATTTTTATTTTTTGATTATTTTGTAATAATATACGTATTTTTTATAATTGATGGATGTATTTTTATGCTAGAGAAATAATTACTTCTTCTATTTAACATTAAAACAGTATTTACTTCATAAAAAAGAGGCTGGGACAAAAAGTCCTAGCCTCTCAATTGTCTTTGGATTGTCGAGCAAGACGCAGTGGTTGAGTGGACTCTACTACGCTGATTTCATCAGCTTTTACAGCCCTACTCAACTGTGCGGAGGTGGGACGACGAAATCGAATTCTAACGAATTACCGATTTCTGTCCCACTCTCAAGTATAAAGAATTATTTGGTTTCAAATCCTTCTGCAACTGCGTCCGCAAAGTTTTCTTCAACGATACTTGCACAGTGGTCACAGATGGTTGCGTTATAGCTACGTTCTGCTGTACTTGGATCAATACGACGGCAACGGTCACAAACTTCACCAGATGCACGTTCAACTGTGAAGGCAACATCTTCGAAGCTTACGGCAGCTTCTGGAGCTGGTCCTTCTGCCATGGTCAATTCTGAGACGATCAAGAGTTGAGCAACATTGCTATCAACAGCTCCAAGAAGAGTTCTCACAACTTCGTTTGGATAAACTGTCAAGTGTGCTTCAAGAGATTTACCGATGACTTTAGCATTACGCGCTTCTTCCAAGGCTTTTTGAGCTTGTCCACGGAAGTCCATGAAAGCTGCCCATGTGTCCAAGATTTCCTCTTGGTTAGCAAATGTTTGAGCTTCTGGCAATTCTGACAATTGAACAAAGTCTTCAGCTTCAAACTCAAGGTATGACCAGATTTCTTCCGCAGTGTGAGGAAGGATTGGTGTCAAGAGTTTAGTGATTTTCACCAGGATGTCATAGAAGACAGTCTGCATTTGACGGCGTTCAAGAGATTTGGCACCTTCGATGTAGACAACGTCTTTGGCGAAGTCAAGGTAGAAGGCTGACAAGTCAACGTTGATAAAGTTCACTAGTGCTTTATAGATTGTCAAGAATTCAAAGTCAGCATAAGCATCACGAATTGTCTTAACAAGTTGGTTAAAGCGAATGGTCATGTACTTGTCCACTGAACGAAGCTCTTCGTAAGCAACTGCATTCTCAGCTGGATTAAAGTCAGATGTGTTAGCAATCAAGAAACGAAGAGTGTTACGGATCTTACGGTAAGTTTCAGAAACTTGGCTCAAGATATCCATAGAGATACGCACGTCATTGCTTGAGTCAACACTGGTTACCCAGAGACGCAAGATTTCCGCACCAAATTGTTTCTCAACATCACTTGGAGCAATGGTATTTCCAAGAGATTTAGACATCTTTTCACCTTTACCGTCAAGGGCAAATCCTTGTGACAAGATTTGTTTGTATGGTGCCACACCATGGTTAGCCACAGATGTGATAAGAGAAGAGTTGAACCAACCACGGTATTGGTCTGAACCTTCAAGGTAGAGGTCAGCTGGGTATTTGAGTTCTGGACGGTTAACCACGACACCATTCCATGATGAACCTGAGTCAAACCATACGTCCATGATGTCTGTTTCTTTCTTGAACTCTCCATTTGGTGAACCTGGATGTGTAAATCCTTCTGGCAAGAGGTCTTTAGCATCACGTTCCCACCAGATGATTGAACCATGCTCTTCAAAGAGTTGAGCTACATACTCAATCGTTTCAGCTGTCATGATTGGTGTGCCATCTTCTGCGTAGAAGATTGGAAGAGGAACTCCCCAAGCACGTTGACGAGAGATGACCCAGTCACCACGGTCACGGATCATGTTGTAAAGACGTACTTTACCCCATTCTGAGTGGAACTTCACTTTTTCGATTTCATCCAAGATATCTTGACGGAATTTGATACTGAAGCAAACCATTGTGGAACCGCACGCCAGATGATTGGTTTTTTCGTACGCCAGTCAAATGGGTATGAGTGAGAGATTTCTTCTTGAGCAAGAAGCAAATTACCAAGTTTTTCGATAACCGTTGGTACAACCTTATCATAGAATTGGCCTTCAAACTCAGCACCTGCATTAGCCATCATGATACCGCGTTCGTTAACTGTCACAGCAACTTCAAGTCCGTTAGCAATACCGACATTGTAGTCGTCCTCACCAAAACCAGGGGCTGTATGGACGATACCAGTACCTGAGTCTGTTGTAACGTGGTCACCAAGGATAACGAGTTCATCTACAGCAGTATCCCATGGGTGTTCTGTCACGATATGGTTCAATTCTTGACCACGATAAGTCGCTAAAACTTGAACATCAGTCCAGCCAAATTTCTCAGACAAGCTGTTCAACAATTCAGCAGCAACCACAAACTTACGAGCTTCACCAGCAGGTTGAACCAAAACGTAATCAATATCCGCACCAACAGTCAAACCACGAGAAGCAGTGATAGTAAATGGAGTTGTTGTCCAAACAACGATATAAGTATCAGTGTCTAGGACACCTTTGCCATCTTTAACCTTGTTGGCATAGTAAAGTGATGTTGATACCAAGTCATGGTATTCAATTTCCGCTTCAGCAAGAGCTGACTCAGATGACCAAGACCAGTAAACTGGCTTAGCACCACGGTAGATATAACCCTTGTTGGCCATCTCACCGAAGACACGGATTTGCGCTGCTTCATAGTCAGGTGTCAAAGTTACATATGGATTTTCCCAGTCACCAGACACACCCAAACGTTTGAAGTCTTCGCGTTGTTTATCTACCTGTGAAAGAGCGTATTCACGACAAAGTTTCAAGTATTCAACCAAGTCCATCTCTTTGCGTTTGACACCTTGTTTTGCCAAAACTTGCTCGATTGGTAGTCCGTGTGTATCCCAACCTGGGATGTATGGTGCGTAGAATCCTGACATAGACTTAGAACGAACAATGATATCTTTTGAAATCTTGTTCATAGCATGACCAACGTGGATATTTCCGTTAGCATATGGAGGTCCATCATGAAGAGTGAAGTGAGGTTTTCCTTCATTCAACTCTTGACGACGTTGATACAATTTTGCTTCTTCCCACTCTTTTTGCCAAACTGGCTCTTTTGTAGGAAGGCCTGCACGCATTGGGAAATCTGTTTTCCCTAGATTTAAAGTTTCTTTGAGTTTCATGATATCTCCTTTATGATATAGACAAAATAAAAACCACGACTCGCTAAAAAGGACGAAAATCGTGGTACCACCTTTGTTCGGAAAAAGAACTAGTCTTTCTCCCTCTTTTCCCGTAACGTGGGTAACGTCAAATCCTACTAACTTCAGACTTGATAACTTGAGAGGATAATCTCATCAACAGGGATTGTAGGACTTCCACCATCTCCTACTCGCTGTAAATATGTTTGATAAGATCTTGTTCTCAGATTTTCTTTCTTATAAAAGATTAATCGATTCTATCACAGGTGCTGGTTGAGAATCTTAGTTTGAAGAAATGACTCCTTCTACTACTGAGCTAGCAGTATCTGGTATCACTTCTGTCTGGGGTTCAACTAATTCACGATTTGCAGCTTCAATTCTCGCTTGGAGTTCTGCTACTTCTTCAGGTGAAAACTGACGAGTCATATCAATTGGTTCTTCTTCATGGTAGGCAGAAATATCGTCACCTAAAACTTCTGCAACGACTGCCTTAAAGGCTTCATCACTAGTTTGTAGATAAGTTGCGGTTGGACGCAAAATTTCTTGCCAGTCAGATGAATCTACGATAGCTAATTGACTTTCAATCGTAGATTTCAAACGTTGATGGAAGACACGGCTCTTATTCTTCAATTCTTCCGTCTCTACTGCAACCTTCTTAGCATTATCTGTAGCTTGACGCAAGATTTCATTAGCCTTATACTTAGCCTCATCAAGCAGATGCTGGGCATCTTGTTCTGCCTGTTTGATAATATTTTGAGAGCGTTCATTAGCAGATTTCTTGACGCGTTCTGCAATATCTTGAGCGATCAATACAGACTGGCTCAATGATTCCTTAATCTCATCAAAATAAGACAAACGTTCCTCTAAATTTTTAATATGTTGCTCTTTATCATAGTTGCTACGAACGAGTGCTTCATAGTCACGAACAACAATATCTAGAAATTCATCAACCTCTTCAGGATCAAAACCTCTAAACTTGGTACTAAAGTTTTTATCCTTAATTTCTAACGATGTAATTGGCATATTTTTCCTCACTTACTTAATAAAAAATAGAATCATTCAATGGTTCTGGTGCTTGCTCATTTGTCACTGTTCTCTTAGGGAAATCATCAGTAAAAAACGAAAGACGTTCTTCTAATCTTTTGATATAGACTTCAGTTTCATCCTTGTAACGGACTAATTCCTCATAATCAAAATAAATCTTATCCAAAAATTCGTCAACTTCTTCCTTATTATAGCCTCTGAATTTAATGGAGAAAGCTTTATCAATAATTTCTTGTGGTGTAATCGACATTTTTCTTCTCACTTACTTAGTAGTAATTGGACTCTTATTTTTTTCTTATCTTTCTTGGTTTGACCATTTTCTTTGAGTAAGATAATCCTTCCAAAACGTCTGACACTTACTAAATCACCTATCTGAACTTGGTAATCAGATTTTTCAACCAGATGGTAATTTACCTGAACATATTTTCTTTCAAGTAAATCAACTGTCTGGGATCGAGACAGTTTCAGAACATTTGACAAGAAAGCATCCAAGCGCATACTCGGAACTAAAACTTCCTTTTCCTGATAGTCACTCTCAGCTTCTAGCAAGTCTTCAAAAGATTTGACTTCTAGTTTGACAGGTAATCTAGCAATCTTTTGAATTCCATCTTGAAAGAGAGAAGTGAATTTTTGGTCCACAATGATTTGAGCTCTATTTTCTGTAACCACTATATCACCAAACAACTTGCGATCGATTCCCAAACGATTCAGAACAGTTCCTAGAATCTTGGCATGTGTCAATTGGTCAAACTTACTAGAATAAACAATCTCAAGCAATTCCATTTCAAAATCCGTCAAAGTCGGTTTGAAATAATCTGGTGCCAGAAGTACACGACTATACTCGGTAGCTACAAAATCATTACTGGAGAAAACTTGAATCCCATGATGATTCCCCAATGTCTTTAAAATAAAGACCTGGTGGGGATTGATAAAAGGGGTTAAGATTGGTGCATAGTGCTCTTCAACCTGCCTAATCCACTCCAAACCTTTATCAATGAAGGGAATATCCTCGATTGAGAAATGCTGATAAATGTCTTTCTCATACTAGTATATAAAGAAGTCGAATCAAATAGTTTCCAAGCAAATGAACTAAGAGCACTGCCACCCAAACTGTAAAATCTAAACCACCAATACTTAGTGGCAAACGTCTCAAGGGTTGAAGGATCGGTTTGACTAAACTAGTCAACAAACGACCTAGTGTTGTCTCATAGGCATTGGGAAACCAAGATAAGAGAGCAAAAGCTACAAGTACCCATGAATAGATAGTTGCAGCATTGTGTATAAAATGAATTAGAAAAATCATTACTTCACTCGACTTCTCTTCATATCAAAGTCAAACTCTTCATTATGACTTCCATCAGGCAAACGAATATCTTCAATATTAACCACAACTCCTACTGGTGTCAAAAGGTAGATGGTATTAGCAACCTTTCTTAATTCACCAGCCAGCACATGGCGAGCACCATCTAAATAATCTAGACAACGGCGCGCTTGTACTTCAGTCATATATTGGAAGTCAATTAAAATACTTTCATTGCCTGCCAACAAATCAACGATATCTGTTGCATCTTCGTAGCGACGAGGGTAACGAACATCAATGGTTACCTTTTCTGTACTACGATGGCTCTTCATCGCCAATTCTTGCTGGCGAGCATGAAGGCGCGTAATATTTTTTTCTTTAGTATTCACTTGTGAAGATTGTGATGACTCTTGAGCTTGTGGAAGTTCTTCCTTTGGAGCCGAAACCGACGTTAAGGTTTTTTCAGGTTTTAACTCAGTGACATTTGGTGTCACTTCTTCTCCATCTTCAGTGAAATAATCTATAAACTTTTCAAATTTATTTTTTAGCGACATGGTTATTTCCTATTTAAAAAATGCTGTACCGATTCGAACGAAAGTTGAACCACATTGAATCGCTTCTTTAAAGTCTCGACTCATACCCATACTGAGTTCTGTCATCGGTATATTGGGGAGATGTTTTTCTTGAATGGTTTTTTGCAATTCTTGCGTTTCTTCAAATATCTCTTTCAACTCTTGACTAGTTGCTTCAAATGGAGCCATGGTCATCAGACCCACATACTCAATCTGGTCTAATTCTGAAAGTTCTGGTAAGAGGGCTAACAATTCTTCTTTCGAAAAACCGTGCTTACTTTCTTCCTTAGAAATATTTACTTGCAAAAAGCACTTAATCTTGTGGTCCGCTCGTTTTTGAATTTCCTGAGCTAACTTTAAGGAATCTAAAGCATGAAAATAATCTACATAAGAAATCACTTCCTTGACCTTACGTCTTTGTAAGGTTCCAATCAAATGCCAGGTAAGATTCTTATCACTCAGGGCATGATACTTGTCAAGAAATTTATCAACACGGTTCTCACCAATGTGTTGCACTCCCTGCAAAACCAAATCTGATGCTGTGTCAACATCTACATATTTGGTCACCGCAATCACAGAAACCGAATCGTTTTCACGACCGGCTTCCTGAACTGCATTCGATATCTGTTGAAAAACAAGATTCGTATTTTCTTTTAAATTCATCTTTATTAACGATTTTTAAAGAATGGTGGTGTTTCCAACTCATCTCCATCTGACGCCGCTGGAACTTCGAAACGTTCCACTGGAGAAGCCACCGGCTCTCCTTGACGAACAATGGCATCGCGTCTCAAGTCCCAGTCACCAAAAGCTGATGCCTTTGGTGCTTCTTGACGGCGATAACTTGGTGTTGGAATCTCTACTGTATCAGTCAAGTCAAAATTACGATCATAAGTCTGTACATGACTAGTTCGAGCCGGTTCACGGTGGGTTGCTTGACGTGGTTGGGCAGTTACAACTTTTTCAACTTTATCCTGACGTACACCTGTCGCAACAACCGTCACGCGGATTTCGTCCTTCATCGTCTCATCAATAGATGTTCCAAGCCAGATATTAACACCATGACCAGCTGCTTGGTTAACAATTTCTGATGCTTCTTCAGCTTCAATCAAAGTCAAGTCCAAACCACCAGTTACGTTGACAATCACATCTTCTGCTCCATCGATAGTTGTTTCAAGAAGTGGTGAGTAGATTGCTTTGCGAGCAGCTTCTACAACACGTTCCTCACCGCTACCGATACCAATTCCCATAAGGGCATTGCCTTTGTTAGCCATAACAGTTTTAACGTCTGCAAAGTCCAAGTTGATCAAACCAGGATTTGTAATCAAATCTGTAATCCCTTGAACACCTTGACGAAGAACGTTGTCTGCTTCACTCAATGCTTCAAGAAGTGGAGTCTTCTTGTCAACGATTTCTAGCAAGTTGTTGTTTGAGATAATCAAGAGTGTGTCAACATGCTCACGAAGTTCGTTGATCCCATCAATCGCAAATTGTCCACGTTTGCTTCCTTCAAAGCCAAACGGACGAGTAACAACACCGACTGTCAAAGCACCAAGACTTTTTGCAATACGAGCGATAACTGGTGCAGCACCTGTACCAGAACCACCACCCATACCAGCAGTGATGAAGACCATGTCAGCACCGCTGAGTGCTTCTGTCAAAACTTCTTCGCTTTCTTCTGCAGCTTTACGACCAACTTCAGGTTGACCTCCTGCACCAAGTCCGCGAGTCAATTTAGGACCGAGCTGAATAACTGTCTCAGCTTTTGTACTGCTCAAAGCTTGTACATCTGTGTTAGCTGCGATAAATTCAACGCCAGAAACGCCTTCGTCAACCATACGATTGATGGCATTTCCACCACCACCGCCAACACCGATTACTTTAATGACTGCACCTTGTGCAGCTGCTGTATCAAATGAAAATGTCATATTTATATTCCTCTATTTTATTCGTCAAACATGCTTCCAATCAAGCTACGGAAACGATCCGTTAATTTACCTTTACTCTTTTCTTCTGATTGAAGAGGAGCTACTGGTTCAACAGATTGAGTTGTTTCAGGTTCAGGAGTTGTCACTGTATTAAATACTGGTCGTGGAGAAACAGGTGAAACTAGTTGAGCTGAACTTCTATAGTCAATCGGTTGATGGCGTAAACTTTCGTCACCTCGAATTGCTCGTTGTGCCAAAATATTCACTTCAGTAAGACTACCAGCGAATTCTGACAAGCTGATGACATGGGCAAAAGCAGGATTGCGAATACCCACTTGATTTGGTACGAATAACTTAACGCGTACTCCAAATACTTCTTGGGCCAATTCAACGACGCCTGGAAGAAGAGCATTTCCACCAATCAAGACAATACCTCCTGGCAAGTCTAATAGGTGACGTCTTTCCAAGTCTTGCTTAATTTGCTCAAAAATGTGCTTAAGTCTTGCTGATATAATTTCAGCCAAGTATTCCTCAGTCACTTCAACTGGTTCAACCTCACCGATCACTTCAACTTGAAAGGTTTCCTTGCTAGCTAGCGGTGGATATGCCTCCCCGTAGTTCAATTTTAGACCTTCTGCAATTTTCTTAGAAGTTCTAAGAACTTTAGAAATGTCTTTTGTGACATAATCGCCGCCCTCTTGATTGACATTTGTATATTGAAGTTCTTGGTTGCGAATCGTAGCAACAGTTGTTTGGCCACCACCCATATCAATCACAGTCGCACCAAACTCACGTTCACCTTCGTTCAAGACAGTGTTAACCATCGCAAGAGGTGAAATAATCACGTTATCAACTTGAACGCCTACACGCTCAACGGTTTTACGAAGATTGTGGAGAATGGTACGTGGGCCAGTGTACAAGATACCACGCATTTCCAAACGCACACCCATCATCCCGCGAGGATCACGAATTCCTTGGAATCCATCTACGACAAACTCCTCTGGAATAAAAGTGATAACTTCACGGTCTGGAGTCATACTTTTAGTCAAGGCTGATTTGACCACATTTTCGACATCTTGATCCGTAATTTCTTTTGTATCTGATGTCACTGGAATCATCCCTTGAGTTGGCTCAACTTGTAGCAAATTAGCTGGCAGGCCAACGTTTACAGACTTGATTGAAATTCCTGCTTTTTCTTCTGCTTGAGAAATTGCAGACTTAATAGCAGTCGCTGCTGCTTCGATGTCAACGATAATCCCATCTTTGACACCCTTACTTTTGGCATTACTCACGCCAATTACATTTACTTCACCATTTACAAGCTCTGCAACCAACACTTTAATAGAGCTAGTTCCGATATCTAAGCCTGTAAAAAAACCATTTCTAGTCATTACACTGCGTCCTCTCTATCTTCCCAGTTTCACACTTCTATTTTTAATAGCTACACCAAGGCATAACTACTCACAAAATATTATAACACAAAAAATACATTCGTGCTCGAATTTTCTAACATTTACGCAAGCTTTTTTGAATCTACGACGATTGCATAGGTGAGTAAACAAAAAAAGAAAGAGAATCTCTCTTCTCTCTCTTTGTGTAACCATTTTTTTCTAAAGTAAGGCTATTTTTTAAGGTCTTGTTTATAAAATTCTTTCAAGGCATCTTGCCAAGTTGGGATGACAAATCCAGTAGCTTTAGCTTTAGCCAGACTCATTGTTGAGTTTAGTGGACGTTTAGCTTTGGCAGGAAATTGGCTTGAATCTACTGGCTTGACTTCGACATCTGTATCCTTCAAAATTTCAACCGCAAAGTCATACCAAGTTGTGTCTTCTGTCGCATCATTTGACAAATGGTAATAACCAAATTCCTTGCGATTTTCAGCTAGGAAAGTCATGAACTCAGCCAAGGTACGCGTCCAGGTTGGTCGACCATGTTGATCATTTACAACTGTCAAGGTCTTATGAGTTTTAGCAAGATTTTGCATTGTGAAGACGAAGTTTTTGCCGTAATTCCCAAAAACCCAGGCAGTACGGATAATATAGAAGTTTGAAACGTATTTTTCTACAAGCTCCTCTCCCATACGCTTAGTACGACCATATTCAGTTTGAGGATCTGGTTTGTCATCCACTTCCCACTCTTGTCCAATTGGTTTCTTGCCGTCAAATACATAATCGGTAGAGATGTAGACTAGAGTTGCTCCATTCTTTTCGGATGCTTTTGCGACATTTTCTGTCCCCGTAACATTGATGGCGAAGTCCAGTTCTTTTCCTTCATCCTCTGCTGCATCAACAGCGGTGTAGGCAGCACAGTGGTAGACTAAAGTCGGTTTTACCTCTTCAAAAACTTTCTCAACCATTTCTGCATCAGTAATGTCCATCTCAGCCACATCAACCGCAACGTATTCTTCATTACGCTCATCCAACAAATGACGAAGTTCAGTTCCTAATTGACCTTTTGATCCTGTAATTAAATCATTTTTCTTCCTTTCAACTGATTCACAATTCTTCGGTATAGCAATAGAGGTTGGAACAAATGATCCCTACCTCACTTTTTATTAGCAATCAAACTTTGACGCGGTAGCTGATTGAACTTTTTGTTCATCTTTTAGACTCCAAAAACTCCTAATCATCTTCGCGGGGCTGGGACTACGAAATCGAGACTTTGTCTATCGATTTCTGTCCCACCGCCTTTTATTTTTCAAGAACCTCTTGTGTTTTAGCGTAGTTTGCTTCAACAGCTTCTTTTTCTCCTTGCCACCACTCTTGGTTATCTTTGTACCATTGAATGGTTTCTTTGAGACCTTGTTCGAAGTTGGTGAATTCTGGCTTCCAGCCCAACTCATCACGGAGCTTGCTTGCGTCAATCGCATAACGAAGGTCATGTCCAGCACGGTCAGTCACATGATCATAGGCATCGGCAGGTTGTCCCATTTCCTTAAGGATTAGTTCCAAAACTTCCTTGTTGTTCTTTTCACCATCAGCACCAATCAAGTAGGTTTCACCAATTTGCCCTTTTGTCAAGATTGTCCAAACACCTGAAGAATGGTCATTGGTATGAATCCAGTCACGAACGTTCTTCCCCTCACCATACAATTTGGGCTTAATTCCACTTAGGATGTTGGTAATCTGACGTGGGATAAATTTTTCAATGTGTTGATAAGGACCGTAGTTATTTGAACAGTTGGAAATCGTTGCCTTGACTCCAAAAGAACGTACCCAGGCTTTGACAATCAAGTCTGAAGCTGCCTTAGTTGATGAGTAAGGCGAGCTTGGGTTGTATTTAGTTTCAGCGGTAAATTTCTCACCTGGACCTTCACCATGACCTGGCAAATCCTCACGTAGAGGGAGATCCCCATAAACTTCATCTGTCGATACATGGTGGAAGCGAATATCATACTTACGAGCAGCTTCTAAAGAGTATAGGTTCCGATGAAGTTAGTATGGATAAATGGTGATGGATCATTGAGTGAATTGTCATTGTGACTTTCCGCCGCATAGTGAACGATAGCATCTGCTTGAGCTGCCAACTTGTCTACCAACTCAGCATCAGCAATGTCACCAACAACTAACTCAACACGATCACCTAAAATTTCCTCAATATTAGCGCGATTCCCAGCATAAGTTAATTTATCTAAGACTGTCACGTGAACATCTGGAAAATTATTGTAAACATAGTGGACAAAGTTGGAACCGATAAAACCAGCTCCACCTGTCACGATAATATTTTTGTATTCAGTCATATTCTTTCCTTTTATAAATCTTCTTTTTTCAAAGGTTTTACATCCTTAAGTAGCGGATGATTTTTATCTGCTTCTGAAACCTCTGCTTCTGCAAGATTTTCCCATTCAATACCAAGGCTCGGATCAGCGTAGTTCACAAAGGCATACTTGGGTTTGAGTTCAAGAGCCCAGTAGTCATTGACCAGATAACTATAAGAAACTGTATCTGATAAAACTTGGAAGCCATTAGCCACACCTCGAGGAACAAAGATTCCCTTGCTAGCATCAATGACTGTCTGGTAGGTATTTCCGAAGGTTTCACCCTCGCGTAGATCAACCCAAGAACCCAGAACTTTCCCACCATCTGCTACAGAGATGTACTTATCCCAAGGCTCTGCATGCAGGCCACGGAGAACATGTTTGCGTGAGAAGGATACATTGTTTTGCAATTTCCCTTCTGCAAAGAAAGACTCTGGAAATCCAAGTGGAAGCATTTTTTCCTTTTGGAAATTTTCTTTAAACCAACCACGATTATCACCATGAACTGGGATATCGAACTCCAACATACCTGGAATAGCTTCAATCTTGCGTGCTGCAAGCGTCTTACCGAAAAAATTATCTGTCATCTATGCTTCTCCAATCAAACGAAGCAGATACTGCCCGTATTCATTTTTCTTAAGTGGTTGGGCTAAGGCCAACACATCTTCTCGACTGATATAGCCCATGCGATAGGCAATTTCTTCCAAGTTTGCCACCTGAACATTTTGCATCCGTTGGACTGTTTCGATGTATTGTGAAGCCTCTAGCAAACTTTCATGAGTGCCCGTATCCAACCAAGCAAAGCCACGTCCCATAACCTCAACGGATAAATCTCCGCGATCTAGGTAAGCCTTGTTTACATCTGTAATTTCCAATTCACCACGAGGGCTTGGTTTTATATTTTTGGCAATTTCTACCACATCATTATCGTAGAAATAGAGGCCTGTAACTGCATAATTTGAACGAGGGTGTTCTGGCTTTCTTCAATAGAAATAGCGTTCATATTTTTATCAAACTCAACAACACCAAAGCGTTCTGGATCCTTCACATGGTAGCCAAAAACAGTCGCTCCTGACTCCTTACTAGCCGCTTTTTGTAGCATCTTCGAAAGGCCAGGACCATGATAGATATTGTCACCTAAGATCAGAGCAACGCTGTCATCGCCAATAAACTCCTCACCAATGATAAAGGCTTGCGCCAAACCATCTGGACTAGGTTGCTCTGCATAAGACAGTTGAAGCCCAAATTCAGAGCCATCTTGCAAAAGTTCTTTGAAACGAGACAAATCTTGAGGAGTTGAGATAATCAAAATATCCCTAATCCCAGCCAACATCAATGTTGAAAGTGGATAGTAAATCATCGGTTTATCATAAACCGGCATCAGTTGTTTTGATGCAGCTCGAGTCAACGGATATAAACGTGTCCCCGAACCACCCGCGAGAATAATACCTTTCATAGTAGGGTACCTTTCTTTGTTGTTAAATTACAATATTTTTAACTATATTGGTATTGTTCTATGATTTTTTCTTTTTTATCTCGATTTTAGCATTTCTACTTAAAAGTACAGTAGTCTATTCGAGAAAAATAACAGAACAATGCTTATTTATGAATATTACTCTGATAAATCTTTTTTTATTTTAGTTGTCGAAATTTCTTTTGTTCGTGGTAAATAAACAACTTCAACTCCTTCTTCTTTAAGATAATCAAATTCTCCAATCCAATCATCCCCCATCACAAAAGTGTCAATATGATACTCTTTGACATCACTCCTTTTTTGTTCCCAACTAGTTTCAGGAATAACAAGATCTACATATCTAATAGCTTCGACTAAACTTTTTCTATGCTCATAATTGAAGTAACAAACCTTATTTTTTTCAATTAGGTTGAATTCATCACTTGAAACAACTACCACTAGATAGTCGCCTAACTCTTTTGCACGTCGCAATAAATTGATATGTCCATAATGAAGCAAATCAAACGTTCCATATGTAATTACTCTTTTCATTATATTCTCCTTCAACAGAATAACTATTATTTTTATAATTTAAATTCATTTATTGATTAATAGTTCCACTTCCTATTTTTAAGCCCTTATTTTTCGAATCCCGTTATTTTAAAAACAATTCAAAACTTCGAGTCATAGCTCTTGAATTATTCTCCTTCCTACATTTTCACTAGCAGTCCCATTAAATATTGGACAAAGAATTTCATTTCGATATTTGCTAATAGAATCATAATCAAAATCTTCTATTTTTTCAGGGAGTAATTCGTACAATTCTTCAGCAGTTGTTATGATAGAGTCCGGCAATTCATAATATGTATCTGACAATCCCCTAAGTTCAGAATATTTTTCTAAATCATTCACATATCTCACATAAGGCTTATTTAAAAGCATAAAATCAAATATTGAGGAAGAATAATCGGTTAGTAAGACATCTGCTAACAATATCATCTCCTGCATATCTGAATAGAATGTAACATTAATTATATTCTGATTAAAAGAAATATTATTACACAAATGAGAATGGTTTGGATGTAATCTAATTAAGAATTTACATTTCTTCTTAATTCCTTGTTCAACACTTTGTAAAAGTCGTTCAAAATTTACATCTAAATAGGACGCATCCCCATCATCTCTAAAAGTGGGGGCATACAAAATAACGTAATCATCTGGAACAATCTTTAATTTTTTTCGGATATTATTCAACTTGTGATGGTCTTCCTTATAGTGAAATAAGACGTCATTTCTGGGAATACCAACTTCCAGGATCTCTCCTGAATACCAAAAATACTTTTCAAATTCTTCAGTTTGTTTTTTGCTATCTGAAATCATTATATCCGTGACTCTACCATCATACTTAGCTTCTAAAACATAGTTTAATGGTAAAACAGCTTGTTTTTCTACCAGTTTAAAACTAGCAGCTCCATGCCAAGTTTGAATATAAATCTGTCCTCGTTTTTTTAGTATCCTTGCAAATGCTCTTACATTATATACCCAAACCTTTGAACTCGCTTGCTCATAAAAAGCTTGGAAGGTCCCATATTTAACAATCCTAACTCCATCTGGAAAACCTTCGTTATCTCTTGCAAGCCAAACCAAATCTAAATCTGGGTAAGTAGTTCTAAGATACTCACAAATACTTTTCGGATTATCACCATATCCTTTCCCATTGAAATTAATAAATATAATTTTATTATTCTTTATCTTAACAGGCAATAGCACTACACTAATCAAAAACATAAAAACAGATCTAGCTAAAATCCTAAGGTATTGTAACACAATCATTTTGTACCTAATTTCTTTTGAAAATTTTTAAATATAAAGGTTTGATAACATCTTTTAATAAAAATAAATTTATTATTGTTGCTATTAAAGCTCCTAGAACAAAATCCATGTAAATAAGCATACAGGCCTCTGCGACTAATAGTATCCACGATAGATAGATTGCTCTATATGTTTCTGAAGTAATTTCTTTTACACTATCTTTTCGCATATAAAAAATAAGAAAACTAGCTATCATGGTAGAAATTGTAATCCCCTGTGGCCCCATTAAAAGTGTCAGTACTATATTTAAAATAATATTTGCAACCATACCAACCAAAGCTGATTTAGCAATATTTTTGGTATCCATTTTAGCGCCCATAATTGCTCCCATATAGCCTGAAATTGCATTGAATAAACTACTAATAATCAGAAATGGTACCAGCGCCCATGCAGAATAAAACGAATCACCAAATAATATATTAGAAATAGGTTTGACAAACAATATGATGCCACTCGCTATAATTAATAAAAGAGCATTATAGTATAGGAGCATATTTGATACAAACGTAGTATCGCTCTTATCTTCTTGTATTTTAATTGCAGAGATTTGCCATGATTGAATAAAAATTGCACTAATCGTAGATAGAATCTGGGGAATCTTATATGCAACTGAGATAATCGCACTAGCTTGTATACCTATTATTGCCGTAACGATATATCTATCCGAAGTATTATTCACCCACCAACTTAAAATATTTAAAATCAATGGCAGATCATAATAGAGCATTTCCCATTGCAATGCTTTATCAATCCTAATTTCAATTAATTCCCACAATCTTAATTTGGCAACTATATAAATACAAGGTATGACATAGCCACAAACATTAGCAATAAAGAATCCCAACAATCCCCAATTAAATACTACTAATAGAATGATATTCATAGCCAGCATAACTGCTGTGCTTATAACTCCGGATACAGCTGTAACACCAATTTTGTCAATTCCCTTAGAAAATTGTATTAAAAAATTATTTAAGGTATATGAAACAAAAATTACAAATATGTAAATGCTGTATTGAGAAATTAAATTTGATAATGAAAAAAGATGGTTTACTAACAGTAATAAAGCAAAAGCAATAGATCCAATAAATATATCTAGAACTGCAATTGAGAAGACTGACTTCTTTGAGACATCTTCTTTCATTAGAAATCTCATGACAGCTTCAGATATATTTAGTGTTAGTATTGGGACAAGGAGCTGAATAGTTGTATAAACTAGATCATAGAACCCATATTCTGTAGTGGTAAGTACCCGTGTATATATAGGTACTAATAAAAAGACTAAAATCTTTGATGAAAAGTTAGCTAAAGCAAAAATACCTGTATTCTTTGCTAATTCCTTATATTTACTCATTTTCGCGTCCTGTTTTATAGTATCTCCTAATTATTTTAAAACTCTTCTCGAATTCACTATTTCCTTCTTTAATGCTATTTAGTCTAAATAAAAAGAATTTATAACTCCACAACCATTTCAAATAGTACTTAAAATAATCTTTTTTTACTTAAAACAGTACCTTTTTCATATACAAATTCATTATCGTCTAAGAAATTAGCCAAAGGTTTTGTAATATCCATTAAAAATGGTCCATATCCGTATAAAATCGGTAGAGGTGACCGATAGATATCTACAAATCTTACTGTCGCATCTGAGATATCATTTATTAAAAATTGATGGAGATTTACTCTATAGGTTTTATTCAAAATAAAAACATCAATATCTTTATTTATAAATAAAAGATTATGTGCTAACGAACCACTTGTTAAGACTATTGTCTTAGCCGATAATAAAGTTTTTATTTGCTCTGTCAATGACATTGTTTCCATATAAACAGATACAAAGCCATTTTGTTTAAAAATATCCTCAATACCGTCTTCGCCAAATTCTTTACTTTTAGCAATCCCTAATTTAGACCTCGAACAATAAATCATTTTATCATTCACTTCATACTTGTCCAATTTAATATTATCTACTATCGAACTGAATAGTTGTTTATACTCTTTTGTATAATATTCACCTGGTAAAATTGAACTTTCAGGAACGATTACTTCCGAGAATTGAGTGGGGCAGTTTATTATGATTAAACGTGATTGATCTATGCCAAGAAGTTCTAAAAATTCTAAATAGTTTCCCTCAATCTTTGTTTCTGATCCAGCATAGCAAGTATAGACTAACTTAGTGTCACTGTCTTTTAACAACGGGTACCATAATCTCCCAACAACATCCAATAAAAAATGTCCCCATTGTTTGATGAAATAATTCAAATAGATGACTTTTTCATCTCTGATTTGCAGATTATCGTAATTAAATTTGTATGGACCATAGACTCTATTTCGCATCCCAACTGCTTTCTGTGCAGATAGCTCCACATAATTCCCATTTGAGTCTACAACTCCACCCTTCCCATGCAAAGCTTTTTGTAGGCCAATTCTATTTGATAATTTTGTTTCAAATGCCTTGGGTGGTAAGACTACTCCATCTTTTACGTGTTGTACTTGAAGTTCTTTATCTAATAAGTAATTCTTATTAATTAATTTATTAAAATCATTCTTAGATAAATCTTCTTGATATCTTTCTTCATATTTGTTCATTTGACATCATTCCCATCTGTTTACTTTACTATAGATAAATTTAACAAAAGGATTGAGAAGAGTTATAGAAATTAAGGCGAGCTTGTTCTTCAATCGAACATTATTATTAAATAATATGTTTCTCCAATTTTGTAAAATATAACTCATACATTCTTTTTGTACTTTTTTATACTTTTCTTCAGAAGGTGAGTTTAATAGAATTCTGAAACAGGCAGATACCTTATAGGACACCGCCGCAGTATACACGCGTAAATTATCACTATAGTGATTAACAATTGTGTTTGTAATCTCTAAGATATCTAAATCTCTATCTGAAAATTTCTTTGTTGTGATACTATTATCTCTGTGTACATAAGCATATAATTTCGCATCAGAGTATGCAATTTTTTCACATTTTTCGAAGAGCAAATACATAATCGCACTATCTTCAAATAGCTTACCTACAGGAAATCTTATCTCATCAAACAACTCTCTTTTAAATATCTTAGCCCATGCAGAAACCAAAAAAGATTTTTGATAAAACATCTCACATAGAGCTTCTGTTTTTTCGTAAACCTTAACGTTTGATGCCGGAGAAAAAATATTAAGATCATTGTATTGACGGTCACTATAATAATGAATAGGATCGCAAATAGCAATGTCTGCCTCGTTATTCTCCATACAAGATACTAAATGAGATACCAAATCTTGGGAGACGAAATCATCACTGTCAACAAAAATGAGATAATCTCCCTTGGCTTTATCTATACCGACATTTCTTGCATCGGAAAGTCCACCATTTTCTTTGTGAATGATAGAAAACCTAGAATCTATCTTACAAATTTGCTCACAATAACCAACACTTTTATCGGTTGAGCCGTCATTAACAATGATTACTTCCAAATTTGTATAAGTTTGTTGTTGAATTGATTCTAAACAATTTTTTATATACTGTTCGACATTGTAGACAGGTAGAATAATACTAACTAATTTTTTCATTAACTAAACTCTGTAGTTCTAATTTTATTTTTATTATAAAGCAGTCCTAAAATTAAAAAATATAAGGTGCATGAGTTAGGAGAAAGTGCAACCTCGTTAAAAAAGGCATTAGCCAAAAAGCCATAAACTAGAGTAAACCATAAAATTTTATCTCTTTTATTAGTAATGTTTTTTCCTATTAACGACAATTTTACAAAGAAAATCAAATATATTATTACACCAACGAATCCTAACTGAGCAATTATCATTCCAATTCCCGTTTCTAAAACCTCTGAAGAAAGCGCTGTTTGTGAGCCTAATTTTGAAGCTAGGACTCCCACACTCCCTACTCCCATACCAAATGGGTAATGAAAAGGAATACTTAACGCACTAAAAAAACCATCGATATGAGCATTCATACTTCCATAACTGCTAACTTGACTAAAATTATAAAAATACAGCCCCAATACAGTTGAAATTATTATTCCAAAAATCGATAAAATTTTATTTTTATCCATAAGCCAGGTATAAACTATTATATATACTAGCATGCTTAAAAATGCTGCTTTACTTACACTGAGTACAAAAGAAGCAAGCAACAAAACTTGAAGTAGTTTCTTTTTTTTGTACCAAGCTAACATAAATGCCACAAAAAGATACGAACCTAGATTTACTGGATCAGCAAATGTCGAAACCATACGCCTTAATTGTTTACCGCCAATTAATTCAGAAGAATACCAATTCCCAGGAACAACCCTATTCTCAATCGCCATCCCCTTCAAAGCCCAAAGATTCTTAATATTCAATCTTGTCCATAAACTATTTCCGAATACATACTCAATAAAGCCGAAAATCAAAACAACTAATATAATTAAGAACATATATTTATAAAACTTTTGTAAGTTAATATTCTTAAAACTATAGATAGAAAAATAGAAAATCAGTAATGGGGCTAGTATATTTCGCATAGATGATAAATATGCTGGCAAGGTAGTGGGGAAGAATATTAAAAGAATTACAGATTGAACTATAATTACAAAAATACTTAATGCTAACCAACTAAATTCTTTTGATTCAAAGCGATTAAAGATAATACCTAGAAAAACTGTAAATGTAATTATAGCAATACTAATAGATAACAAAACTTGTAATGTCTCAGAATTTAATCGATCAGCGCCAAATCCCAAATATACATTCTGAAAAGAGGATAAAATAATAGGTAAAGCAACAAAAAAAGAGTTTGCTTCTTCATTACTTGCTAAAATGGAATTATAATTTAAAACTGTCACAACTCCGATGAATACCAAAGAATATAAAAATGTTACAATTGCAGGCATTGTTATTACGGATAATATCAAACCAATATACAATAAACTACATATCATAGTTTTTTTACTAAAACTAATCCTCATTCTTCAGTACCTCAAAAATCATATCTACTTTCAACTTACCCCCCAAAAAAAAATTTACTTTTATTAGTACATTCATGACATATATAACTCATATCTTTTAAACTCATTTTTCATGTTCTAAAAATTTATGATACACAATTCTCTAGATAATTAATTACTAATACTATCTTATTGTTATATCAACGAGAAAATAAAAACTTATTTCGCCAAATAATCCCTTATGAGTTTCTAGATTTTCCTCATAAAAAGTTTCTCATACTCATTAACTATCAAATCCCAAGAGAACCGCTGCGTTACTTGTTTTGTTGACAGTATATCTTTTTCATTTATCTCTTCTTGTGTTTTTTGTTCACTCGCTTCAATAATCTTATAAAGATTATCTTTCTTCCAGTAAACAGCACCATCCTCAGCCACTTCTCGGTTAAAGCCCACATCTAATAATAAATTAAGCTTGGTTGATGCTAATGCTTCAAGTAACGAAGGATTAGTTCCTCCAACTTCATGTCCATGGAAGTAAGCAAAGGCGTTTTCTCGAATATACTTCAGAAGTTCCTGGTCATAGACTGTGCCTACAAACTTCACTCGTGGATCTTTATCAAATCCAGTACTTGCTAATAGCTGATTATAAAATTTATTCTGTTCTACATTTGTTATTAGGACAAAGTCCTTCTTAGAGTTAGACGCCAAAAACCCACGTATCATAGCCTCATAGTTATTCTCTGGAACAAAACGTCCTACAACTAGGTAATACTCGTTTTCAGAAACATTCTTCTCTTTGAACCAAGTACGTACTTTTTCATCACTACTTTTTAATGTTGAGCGTGTTGTATCTGTCCCATAAGCGATATAGGTTGTTTTAGGTTGATACTGTTTATAATCTTCTTGAATATATTTTTCAATATTCTTACTATCACACACTAAAAGATCTGCATGTTTGACCATTAGACTTTCAGAAATTTTCCAGTAGCGACGAACCGGGGCGCTCCACTTAGCTCGCAACCACTCATGACCATCTGGATTAACCAGAAGAGTCCCACCTATTGCTTGAATTTTTTTCTTGATTCCACGGATAAAAGGTCCAATGCGACAAGCTAAAATATAGAAGATAGGAGCTTCATCCTTATTTGCTTTAGCAATTTCGATCGCTCTGTTAATTGCAGCAATATCATAAGCTATAGCTCGCGCTGGACCAATATTAGGTACATCGACGTTATAACAGATAGCACCGTTATGTTCAAAAACATCCTCAGTAATCCCTGACTTTGCAGAGTTTTCACGCATACAAGCCACATAGTATTGGATATTCTTATCTTGTTGAAAGGCTGTTAATTTTTCAACAAAGGTTTCAAAGCCCCCATATTTAGCAGGAATCCCTTTTGACCCTACGATATAGACAGTTTTTTTCATGTTACTCCTAATTTATAGATAGAGAGAGCAACGAGACTTACTTCGCTCCATCTCTCATCAACACAACTTTTACAGTTTTTAGCAATATTTCAAAATCTTTCCAGATGGTCCAATCATCGATATAAGCTACGTCCAGTTTCACGACTTCATCGAAGTTAGTAATTTCACTTCGACCACTAATTTGCCACAAACCTGTAATACCAGGTTTAAAGCTTAGACGACGTTTTTGTTCAGGTGTGTATTTTTCGTACTCATCTACAGTTGGTGGGCGTGTACCGACTAGACTCATGTCTCCAATCAAAACATTCCAAAACTGTGGCAATTCATCCAAGCTAGTTTTTCGGATAAACTGTCCGATCTTAGTTACTCGAGGATCGTTATCGATCTTAAACATACCACCTTGCATCGTATTTTGATCCATCAACTGTTCCTTGATAGTTTCTGCATCTACTCGCATCGAGCGGAATTTATAAAAGGTAAATCGACGACCATTTTTTCCGACACGAGTTTGTGAAAAGATTGCAGGCCCGCCATCTTTACGAATCAGGGGAACTAGAAATAGACCAGCAATTCCACAAAGGATCAGTCCAACAATGGCTCCACAAATATCGAGGATACGTTTGGCAATGACATGACTCGGCTTGTAAAAATTTGTAGAAAATGTTACTACATTCAAACCTGCCATTTCGTGAATCTGTTTATTGCGGCCTAAGTTTTTATCGAAAGCATTGAGATTAACTGTTACAGCGATTCCCATTGTTTCAAACTGAGAAATAAGAGCTCCAATATCATAGTCCTCACTTGGAAGATTGACAAAAACTTCATCCACTACTTCATGCGTTGCATAAGTTAGTAATTGCTCCCTTGGCACAACAAGAACCTTGTCATGGGTAAATTCTGGCTTATCTAAAACAGATACAGCGACCAATTCCCCTTGAACATCGTTAGCGGTTAATAAGCGATCCAACACCTTTTCAGTACGTGATATCGCTGTGACCAACAAAATCTTACGACTCCCTTTCAAATTATGGTTAAAGATTTTCCAATAGCGTTTTACAAAAAAACTAAGCAGATAATTCAAAACACCGTACAAGGAAAGTAAATAAATCATTCCTCGTCTAGAAATCACAAATTTCTCTTCTAGGAAAAACTTGAAAAACTAATCAATAGGGCATAAAAGACGATGTATTTAACCGTTTCGGCTAATTCAACAGACTGATTGCGTTTGAAAAAGTCTCTACCGTAACCACTAATGTAAAAAGCTACAAAGTGAAGAAAAAACAGGACGAATACTGTATTTGGAACAATATCAGTTTCTGAAATTGCAATCAGTATATAAGCTAACAAACTAACAAGTATACTCTGTAAGCATGCCAGAGTTACATTATAGAACCCTCTTCCCTCCATGCTGAACTCCCTAATTCCCTTTTACTTTTTCCCGTAGGAACCATAATGGCCATATTTTTCACGTTGAACATCAAATTTATTTAGAATCACTCCTAAAAACGGTGTCCCTGTGTGTTCCAACTGACTTTTAGCTTTTTGGACGTCTCTTCGTTTTGCCACACCAGCTTCTACAACTAAAATGGATGCATCACATTTTTGGACGATAATGGCTGCATCAATTACGACTCCTATCGGTGCCGTATCAACGATGATATAGTCAAAATATTTGCGTAAAGTTTCAATCATAACCCCAAAGTTTTCACTTTGCAAAAGAGCTGTTGGATTTGGAGAAACTGCTCCTGATTGGATGACAAATAAATTTTCAACATTTGTTTCACAGAGACCATGTGACAAATCTTGGGTCCCAGCTAGATAATCCGTTAACCCTGTAATTTTTTCTCTCGACTTGAATATCCCAGGCATAACTGAGTTTCGAATATCTGCATCAATTAACAGAGTCTTATATCCTGCATGCGCAAAAGCCCAAGCAACATTAGTAGCTGTTGTAGACTTTCCTTCACTAGGGTCGACCGATGTAACGGCGATAACCTTTAAGTTATTCCCACTCAGTTGTATATTTGTACGTAAAGCATTGTAATACTCTTCTACTTTTGTTACAAATTCAAGCTTTTGTTGCGCTAATTCTAACTTTGCCATAAGTTCTCCCTTACTTTAATTTATCTAGATTTGGAACAACTCCAAGGAGTGAGATGTTCATAACATCTTCGACATCTTCTGGACGTTTAACACGGTCATCTAATAGTTCAACTAATAGAATCACGACAATCACTAGTCCTGCCCCAGCACCAACACCCATCATTGTATTGCGACGAATATTTGGTGATGATGGTCCAGTAGCTGGACGGGCTTCCTCCAGAGTCGTTACATCTGAGACTCGAGTAACTGCGATGATTTTCTGTGCTGCAACTTCTCGCAGTGCATTTGCAATACGACTTGCTTCATCTGGTTTATGGTCACTGACTGAAATTGATACAATACGTGTATCTGCAGGAACGGTTACCTGAACCTTCTTAGACAATGTTTTTGCATTGATGGCCAATCCAAGATCAGAAACCACCTTCTCTAGGACATCTTGGGACAGAATAATTTCACGATAGTCCTTAACCAAGTATGCTCCCGCTTGTAGATCCTGATTTGTCAGTCCTGGTTTGTCATCATGGTTTCGATTAACCACATAGATTCGCGTCGTACTTCTATATTCAGGTTCTACCAAAAAACTACTATAAGCATAGGAAGCGGCTCCTGCTACGATAGCTACAAGAAGGATTAGTAGCTTCTTTGCCCATAGCGCCTTTAACAACTGAATAACGTTGATTTCAATAGTATCTTGTTCTTTCATTTTTACTCCTATATTATTTGATCTTTAATGACTTTTTCGGGATTTTCTACAAAGAGTTCCCGAGCCTTTTCTTGGCCATATTTTTTGCTCACGATCTCGTAAGCCTCTCGCATATAAGGGGGACGGCCATCTAGATTATGCATATCACTAGCAACTATATGAACCAAGTCCCTCTCCAAGAAATTGCGAGCACGCTTTTTCATAAATTTATAGGTATCACCAAACAATTTTGGTTTGAGGATACTTGAACTGTTGACCTGTGTGTAGCATCCCATATTGATAAGGTCTCTAACCCTTTTTTCATTGTTTTCCAAAGCATCGTAACGCTCTATATGGGCAATGACAGGGGTTATCCCCAACATCAAAACATTAGTCAATGCGCTATGAATCTCACGATAAGGAGTATTCATGCTGAATTCTATCAGGGCGTAACGGGTGCCATTCAGTTGAGGAATCTGTTGATTCTCTAATCTGTTTAAGCATCACTACTGTAATAAATCTCTGCTCCGTACAAGATGGTGAAGTCGGGAGCAATTTCTTTAGCCAATTCCTTGACAACTTTAAAATTTCTTGCAATATCCTCCTCTGGTGTTTCAAACATCCCCTTCCGACGATGAGAAGTCGAAACGATGGTGCGAACTCCTTGAGCATAAGCTTCCTTCAGAAGCGCTATACTCTCTGCCTTATCCTTTGGGCCATCGTCTACATCAAAAACTATGTGCGAATGGATATCAATCATCTTATTTTCCTTCCATGATATCTTTGATTTCTGCTTTGAGTGCCTCTAAGCTATTTGGATCCACCTCTAGCATATAAAGACTGCTGTCAGGCATGGCATAGGAAGGAAGATCCATACGACCTGTTCCCTTTAGATCTCGAGTGATGACAGTATATTTTCCTCCACTTGCTAGTTGGGCATTTACTAAGCTAACCATGGTTTCAGGAGGCATATTGGTTTGTACAGAATCTTGCAGACTTTGCATAATACCATCAAAATTCTTTAAGGCTTCTGCTGAAGTTAGTTTTTGAATAATAGCAGCAATGACTTTCTGTTGGTTACGTCCACGATCTCCATCACCGTTTGCTAATGAATAGCGCTCACGTACAAAGCCTAGGGCCTGCTCAGAGTTAAGATGAACATTTCCAACAGGGAAGTGATAGTTCCCATGAAGAGATGTGAAGTCTTGATCATTATAAACATCGACACCACCTAAGAGATCAATTAATTTCAAGAAGGAGGTGAAGTTAAGTCGTGCATAGTAATTTAGGTCAATACCATAGAGATTTCTAGAGTATGAATAGAAGCATCTACACCATAAATACCCGCATGGGTCAATTTATCATTTTGGTTATTTCCACCATCAGCTATAGGCACATAAGCATCACGAGGTGTTGTTGTCAAGAGAATTTTCTTGGTCTCTTGATTGACCGTCATGATGATATTGACATCCGAACGAGAAACGGAGCTAATCGGTCCGTATGTGTCAATTCCACTAATATAGATATTAAAAGCCTTGTTTTGAGAAACCTTAGGTGCCTCAACATTCTTGGTTAGTTCTTTGGTATAAATCTTCTTGATCTTTTTGGCATGATCTGGGTACTCTTGCTCAATCAGATTTTCAAAGACACTGTTCAAAACAATTGCCTTGGTCTCTCCAGCTAAGAGACTCTTATAAGCCGCAAGATAGGAAGAACTGTCTTCAACCGTTAAGTCTTTACTCTGACTTGCCTTAATATCATCGAGCAGTTTTTTGATATTCTCTGCATCTGTTTTAGTTGGGGCTGTCACACTGGATAATTCTGAGACATTCCCAATCTCGCTATCCGCCAAAACTGCAACACTGATAGAGTAGCTAGAGTAGTTAGATGTCGCATTGAGTTGATTTGCTAAGCTAATGAATTTATGGACTCCAATCAAAGAAACGGAATTCACAATGACCAGCACCACAAGTAAAATCATGGTGAAAATCTTAGCTTTTCTCTTTAGAATCAAAAACAAGGCAATTAGCACAAATAGGGTCATAATGATTGCTATAAGGACATTGACATAGCTAATCGCTAAAATATGATACTTAAATATTAAAAACAGCAAAAAACAAGCGAGCATTGCATATACAAACAACAAAATAATATTGAAACTTTGCTGAAACTTGCTCGTCTTACTTTCTTTTAAACGTCTCCCCACCTTACACCTCTAGATAGTATTTTTATTTTCATTATATCATAAACCATTCTTCAATGCTATTTACACCTGTAAAATAAGCGTTTTCCTATTCAAATGACACTTTTCTGGAACAATTATTGATTATTCCATGTATTAAAAGTACACAAGAAAATAAAAAACGCATCATATCAGATATGCCATCATATTGATACAATGCGTTTTTTGATAAAAGATCTACTAAACGTTCTTCTCTAACAGAGTTTTTGTTCAGCTCTATTCTACATTATTTAATGTGCTTTTCAAAGTCTTTTTGACTCTTTTCGACAGAATTTTTACGTTCTTGTTCCCATTTAGCTTTCGCTTCGTCAAATTGAGCAGTTGTTACTACTTCGTTTTGCAATCTCATGTACTTGTAGTTACTTCCAGTACCTTTGATTCCGACAAGTGAGTATGCTCGTGTAAATGGTGTAACACGTGTCACTGAAGCCCCACCACCGTTTGAATTTACAGGGAGCAATAGCGAACTATCAATCAACCAGGCTTGTGCATCTGCATAGTTTTCATAACGTTTTGCCACGTCTGTATTTTCTGCATCTGCTGCTTTCAATTTTTGAGTATATTGTTCCAATCCGATACTTGTAATCTTATCAGCATCCTTGCTTGGATCAAGTCCTAAAATTTTGAGATAGAATCCATCCTCAGCGTTGAAAGGATTGAGGTAAGTTGATGGATCTTGGTAGTCTGCAGACCAACCATCCAAGTTCAAATCATAGTCATGATCAGCTGTGGTTGGTGCTTGGAATGTCGCATTGGCATAGTCTTCTGTTGAAATTTGAATTACATCAATCACTACATTTTCTGTCCCAAGAGTTGATTCGACAGATTGTTTAATGGAATTAATCTTTGGAAGTAAAGTTTTGTTAACTTGGTCTACAGGCAAGTCCAAATGAATCGGGAAACTCACACCTTGAGCTTCTAACTCTTTCTTAGCCTCAGCAAATTGAACTTGTGCTTTTTCTTTGTTGAAGTATCCATCTTGAGCATCTTCAAGATTCATATTTGACCACTGAGTACCGTAGTTTACCAATTTTGAAGCAACTGTCTCACCAAAGGTCTTATCTCCAACTTGTACGAAAGTTGGTGGTACAAGCGTGTTACGAAGAGTGTTTTTAGCCGCTTCTTCTCCATTAGACTGAGCCGAGTAGGCTGTACGATCAATTGCAAAGTTGATTGCTTGACGGAAGTTTTTATTTAAAATAGCAGCTTGAGTCGCTTGTTTTTGTTCATCACTAGTCTTAGCTGTATGATTGTAAGCCTGGCGATTAACGTTAAAATTATAGTACCAAGAAGTCGCGTCCTGCAAGCTATAGACGATGTTGTCCTTGTATTTTTCCTTTGTCTTAGCGAAGTTTGAGCTATTTGGGTAGACACCAGCAGACGAGTAGGCTCCGCTTTCGAAATTACGGATTGTCATATCTTGGTCAGAACCATCAACATAAGCCAATTTAACTCTTTCAATCGTTACTTTATCTTGATCGTAGTAATGAGGATTCTTCTTGTACTCAAGTGATGATTTTGATGTGAATTCTTTTAACAAATAAGGACCGCTATAGAGAATACTATCTGCTTTCAACTCTCCAAATTCTTTCCCTTTAGAAGTCAAGAATTCTTCATTAACAGGGAATAAAATACTATTAGTAGTCTTAGAGTTCCAGAATGGTTCTGGTCGTGTCAAGGTATATTGGACAGTGTAATCATCTACAGCCTTAACACCAACATTTGAAAAGTCAGTATTTGCACCTGTAACATAATCATCCAAACCCTTGATTGAGTTTTGAATCAAATCGAGTGCTTGACTCTTGTTGTCAGCTGCATATTTGATACCTGTAACAAAATCTTGTGCTTTAAGGGGAGCGTATTCTTCCCCATCAGCAGTGAACCATTTAGCATCCTGGCGAAGCTTGTAGGTGTAGGTCAAACCATCCTTCGAAACACTCCAGTCTTCTGCAAGAGCAGGAATGAGGTTTCCATAATTATCATTTTCAAGCAAACCATCTACAAGGTTAGTAATAACATTAGTATTGTCACCAGAGTAGTCCAAAAGGTAGTTGAAGGTTGTTGGGTCTGCACCAAAGGTAGACGAGTAGGTTTTAGCATCTGATGCTGATTTCCCGCATGCCGCCAATAAGACCGCCGTGGCAAGTGTCAACCCCTGCTCCAATCAAACGTTTTTTTAAGCTTCATGTTTCATTTCTCCTTTTTATGTTAGGGTTTTATAACATATTGCTATTTTTATCAAATTTTTGACCTAAAAGTAAAGTTATATCCTTATACTCTTCGAAAATCTCTTCAAACTGCGTCAACGTCGCCTTGCCGTACTCAAGTACAGCCTGCGGCTAGTTTCCTAGTTTGCTCTTTGATTTTCATTGAGTATTAATTGTTCGTTCGTAAATAAAAAGAGAAAAGAAAGAAATCCCGCTTTAAAACAGGATTTCTTTATTCATTACAAAAGACTATTTAACATGATTTGCTAGTTCTTTTTGGTATTTGGCATTTGTTTCGATTTTCTCTTTTTGCCATTTCTTGAGAGCTTCTTCATATTCTTTAGCTGTTACGATATCGTTTTGCAACTCTAAGCCTTTGAATACAAATGGATCTCCCTTGATACCAACTTGAGAGTATGCTTTTGTGAATGGCACTGTACGGCTAACTGTCGGAGAACCACCTGAAGAAGCTACAGGGATAAGAAGTGAGCTATCTGATACCCAAGCCTGTGCTTTGGCATATTTTTCATAGCGTTTGTTAAGATCGCTTGTTTCTGATGCTGCATCATCCAAGAGTTTCTTGTACTCATCAAGTCCAACTTGAGCCATAACTTCTGGATCTTTACCTTTTGTGATACCCAAGTGTTTAAGAGCAGAACCCTTCTTAGCATCTAAGATATTGAGGTAGGTTGCTGGGTCTTGATAGTCTGGTCCCCATCCAGTTCCGTTCAAGTCATAGTCTTTTTGAGAAGGCACTTTGGCTTGAGATGTGATACTCATTTCTCATTGTCAGTCATTTGAAGTACATCGATGACAACATTTTCACTTCCAAGTGCTGCTTCGACAGACTGTTTAAGAGAGTTGGTTTGCTGTACAGCAATGACATCAGTCTGCTCAACTGGAATATCCAAATGGATTGGGAAGGTTACACCTTTAGCTTGCAATTCTGATTTTGCTTTTTCAAAAGCAGCTTTTGCTTTTGTTGGATTGTAAAGGGTATCTTTACCATCTGTCAAAGCTACATCCTTCCACTGGTCTCCGTATGTTACCAATTGTTCTTGAGCCAATTCACCGAAGGTCTTTTCACCAACTTGAACATAGTCATAAGGCACAAGGCTAGTACGGATAATCTTGTCTGCACCTTCTTCGCCATTCATCTGTGCAGAGTATGCATGACGGTCAAGAGCGAAGTTGATAGCTTGACGGAAGTTTTTATTGAGAAGCGCTTCTTTAGTTGATGTTTTTTGGGCATCATCTGTCTTAGCTGTTTTATTGTAAGACTGACGATTTACGTTGAAAGTAAAGTAATAGCTTGTCGCTTCTTGCGGACTATAAACGATCTTATCGCCGTATTCTTTCTTAGTTGAATCAAAGCTTGAGCTAGTTGGGAAGAGACGAGCTGTTGTATATGAGCCTGACGCAAAGCTACGAATCAATGATTCTTGGTCAGAACCATCGTAGAAGGTAAGCTTGACGTGGTCAATTTTAACATTGTCTTTGTCCCAATAATTTGGGTTCTTTTCGTACTCGATCACGGATTTTGAAGTGAAGTTCTTCAAAATATATGGACCATTGTAGAGAATACCTGAAGGCGCTGCCGCACCGTAATCTTTCCCTTGAGAATTTAAGAATTCTTCATTAACAGGGAGCATAGTCGCTGTTGTCACCTTAGAATTCCAGAAGCTTTCTGGTTGGTTCAAGGTGTATTGAACAGTGTAGTCGTCAATTGCTTTAACTCCAACTGTTGAGAAGTCATTGCTTTCACCACTGACGTATTCTGCCAAACCTTTGATAGAGTCTTGGATAAGAGTTAGGCCATCTGATTTACCATCTGCAGCATGCTTCAAACCTGTCACAAAGTCTTGGGCCTTGACTTCAGCATACTCTTCTCCTTCTGAAGTATACCATTTGACACCTTTACGTAGCTTGTAGGTGTAGGTCAAACCGTCCTGTGAAACAGACCAGTCTTCAGCAAGCGATGGTATCAAGTTTCCATATTTGTCATTTTCCAAGAGTCCGTCGACCAAGTTGGCAATGACGTCTGATGTTGAACTTTTACTAGTAACGCTATAGTCCAATGTTGTTGGATCAACGGCATATACATACGAAAATGTTGTTGGAGCATCTGCTTTTTTCTCAGTCTTGCCACAAGCTGCCAAAAGAAGAGCTGCGCTCATCGTTATCCCTGCTACTGCGAGCCACTTTTTCGATTTCATTGGTATTCTCCTTTAAAATACTATTTTTCACCATTATACCCTATTTTTATATAAAAGCAAGGGTTTTCATGGAATTTTTTAGAAAATTCAAACTAATATTTTTTAAAGAAATTTCTACACTTATTTTAGAAAAAAACTCAAGCATCTTAGTTACTTGAGTTTTTTTAGATTTAATGAGCTAATTCGACACAGAAGGCATCCCATGGAGACAAGGTTTGTGTATCTAAAACTTTTTCGACTGAGGTATTTTCAATCAAGATAGACTTGACTGGTTCTTCTACTGTAAACTCTTGCTGCTGATTGGATAAATTGGCTACCACTAGGAAACGACGGTCTCCTTCTTTACGGATATAAGCAAATACTTTTTCAGCCGTATCAAGAAGTTCAAAGTCAGCACGAACCAACCAGCTATTTTCCTTGCGAATGTTTACCAATTTTTGATAAGTATAGAAGATAGAATCTGAATTTGCTAAAGCTTCTTCTACATTTATCTTTACGTAGTTTGGATTAACTGCAATCCAAGGTTGACCATCTGAGAAACCAGCATTTTTTGTATCATCCCACTGCATTGGCGTACGGGCATTATCACGCCCAATCACGCGAATGCTATCCATGATTGCTTCCATTGGAACACCTTTTTCAAGAGCTTCACGCGCATAATTGAGGGATTCAATATCCTCTACTTGATCAAGCGTTTCAAACGGGAAATTGGTCATTCCAATCTCTTCACCTTGGTAAATATAAGGAGTCCCTCTCATAAGATGAAGTAAGATTGCATACGCTTTGGCAGATTTTTCGCGGTAGTCTTGGTCATTTCCCCAGATAGAGACAATACGAGGGAGGTCATGGTTGTTCCAGAAGAGGGAATTCCAGCCATCTTCAACTCCCAACTCTGTCTGCCATTTGTTGAAAATTTCTTTTAACTTCGCTACATTTAGCTCTTTTTGGTACTGCCACTTAGGTTTCCCTTCCTGATACTGAAGACAGATATGTTCAAACTGGAAAACCATAGACAGTTCTTGTCCTTTAGGATCTGAATAGAGTTTAGCGATCTCTGGTGTTGCTCCCCAAGTTTCCCCTACTGTCAAGAGCTCTTTGTCGCCGAAAGTAGCCTGATTCATTTCCTTGAGATAGGGATGAAGCATAGGACCATTGTTGACAATTTTCTGATCAGGAATCTTCCCAATCATGTCAATGACGTCCATACGGAAACCGCCAATCCCTTTATCAATCCAGAAATTCATCATCTCATAGATTTTTGGCGGAGTTCTTCATTTTCCCAATTGAGGTCTGGTTGTTTCTTACTGAAAAAGTGCAGGTAATATTGACCAGATTTTTCATCGTATTCCCAAGCAGAACCACTAAAAGCAGATGTCAAATCATTTGGCTGGTCTCTCCAAATATAGTAGTCACGTTCGGGACTTTGAGGATTTTCACGCGCTTCGATAAACCAAGCATGCTCATCGGATGTATGATTGACCACCAAATCCATAATGATTCGGATATCTCGTTTTTTAGCCTCAGCAATCAGCTCATCCATATCTTCCATGGTTCCAAAAATAGCGGCGATATCTTGATAATTGGCAATATCATAACCATTGTCATCCATGGGGCTATCATAGACTGGAGAAAGCCAGATCGCTGTAATCCCTAACTTAGCTAGATAGTCTAGCTTACTGGTAATCCCAGGTAAATCACCAATCCCATCTCCATTGCTATCCTTAAAACTTTTTGGATAGACCTGATAAACAACGGCATTGTGCCACCATTTTTCTTGCATCTTTTTACCTCTATTTAAAATTGACTTTACTCCATCATAGACCTTTTTCATCATTTGTGCAAGCGTTTGCTTTTATCTTTTTCCTTATTTCGAACCTCCACGGTTTCTAATCTTCCATTTTTTTTATATAATAGAGCTCAGAGGTAAAAAAATGAAAAAACAAGCTTTTAGTTCTGAACAATATTTGAATCTACAACGCGACCATATCTTGGAGCGCATCAACCAATTTGATGGCAAACTCTATTTAGAGTTTGGGGGTAAGATGTTGGAAGATTTCCACGCTGCTCGTGTCCTTCCTGGATATGAACCAGATAACAAAATCAAACTCTTACAAGAATTGAAGGAGCAAGTTGAGGTTGTTATCGCTATTAACGCTAGCAATATCGAGCACTCAAAAGCTCGTGGAGACTTGGGCATTTCTTATGACCAAGAAGTGCTTCGTTTGATCGATAAATTCAATGAACTCGGTATCTTTGTTGGTTCAGTTGTCATTACTCAATATGCTGGACAACCTGCTGCAGATGCCTTCCGCAACCAGTTAGATAAAAACGGGATTGATTCCTATCTTCATTATCCAATCAAAGGATACCCGACTGATATGGACCACATCATTTCTCCAGAAGGTATGGGGAAAAACGACTATATCAAAACTAGCCGTAACTTGATTGTCGTGACTGCTCCTGGTCCTGGTTCAGGCAAGTTGGCAACTTGTATGTCTAACATGTACCACGACCAAATCAATGGTATCAAGTCTGGTTATGCCAAATTTGAAACCTTCCCAGTTTGGAATCTCCCACTTCATCATCCAGTCAACTTAGCTTATGAAGCTGCTACAGCAGACCTTGATGATGTCAACATGATTGACCCATTCCATCTCCAAACTTATGGAGAAACCACAGTCAACTACAACCGCGATATAGAGATTTTCCCTGTTCTTAAGCGTATGCTGGAACGTATTCTCGGTGAGTCTCCTTATGCGTCTCCAACTGACATGGGTGTCAATATGGTTGGTTTTGCAATCACTGATAACGACGCTGCCATTGAAGCATCTAAACAGGAAATTATCCGCCGCTATTACCAGACAGTTCTTGACTTCAAAGCTGAGAAGGTTGGAGAAACTGCTGTGAAGAAGATTGAGCTTCTCATGAATGACCTGGGTATCACACCAGCTGACCGTAAGGTTGCTGTTGCTGCTCGACAAAGAGCTGAAGAAACAGGCGGACCTGCTCTAGCACTTGAATTACCTTCTGGTGAAATCGTTACTGGTAAGAATTCAGAACTCTTTGGTCCAACAGCCGCTGCTTTGATTAATGCTATCAAGATGTCCGCTAACATTGATGCTGAAACAAAATTAATTGAACCAGAAGTGGTTAAACCAATTCAAGGTTTGAAAATCAATCACTTGGGTAGCCGTAACCCTCGACTCCACTCAAATGAAATCCTCATCGCACTAGCCATCACAGCTATGCAAAATCCTGATGCAGATCATGCCATGAAAGAACTCGGAAATCTCAAAGGAAGCGAAGCTCATTCTACAATTATCTTAACGGATGAAGACAAGAACGTCCTTCGTAAACTTGGAATCAACGTAACTTTTGATCCTTACTACCAATATGACCGCTTGTATCGCAAGTAAAAATACGAAACTCACTCCTCTTAGAATTGGATCCTTATCATCCAGCTCTAAGAGTTTTTTTATAGCTTGCAAATCTTCCACAAGCATATCTTTCAAAAATAATTCTCATTTTAATAGAAACTGAGATAACATTTAATTTTAGATTTATTTCTAATGAATCCTTAAAAGGAGTGATACTCAATAAAAATCAAAGAGCAAACTAGGAAACTAGCCGCAGGTTGCTCAAAGCACTGCTTTGAGGTTGTAGATGAAACTGACGAAGTCAGCTCAAAACACTGTTTTGAGGTTGTGGATAGAACTGACGAAGTCAGCTCAAAGCACTGTTTTGAAGTTGTGGATAGAACTGACGAAGTCAGTAACCATACTTGACGCGGTTTGAAGAGATTTTCGAAGAGTATGAATCAATCCTCTTCAATCTTGACTTGAACTACCTTGGCTGAGATTGATCCATTTTCTCTACAATATCAACTTGGTGTAATAAGACTGACTGCGTCACTCTTATCTAAAACCTCAAAGCGATGCTTGGAGATATCTACACAAGAGAACTACTTTGGTCATTGATTTTCATTGAATATACAAAAAAGTGAACAAGATAGCATTCTGATTTCCAGAAAACTATTTAGTTCACTTTTGCTTATGATTTAATTTGTTAGCTTATTCTACTGTTACTGACTTAGCAAGGTTACGTGGTTTGTCCACATCGAGTCCACGGTGTAGGGTTGCAAAGTAAGCGACTAATTGTGTTGGTACGACCATTGAGATTGGTGAGAGGTAAGGGTGTACGGTCGTAAGAACGATATCATCTGTATCTTTGGCAACATTTTCTTCTGCAATGGTGAGGACCTTAGCTCCACGTGCTGCCACTTCTTGAATATTTCCGCGAGTGTGGTTTGCAAGAACTGGGTCTGACAAGAGGGCCAAGACAGGTGTTCCTTCTTCAATCAAAGCAATAGTTCCGTGCTTGAGCTCTCCAGCAGCAAAACCTTCACACTGGATGTACGAAATCTCTTTGAGTTTGAGACTAGCTTCCATAGCTACATAGTAGTCTTGACCACGTCCGATGTAAAAGGCATTGCGTGTTGTTTCAAGAAGGTCACGGACTTTTGCATCGATCGTTTCTTTCTCTGAGAGAGTTGATTCGATAGATTGAGCTACGATAGATAACTCATGAACCAGATCAAAAGCTTTGGCTTTTTCGTTGCCATTTGCTTCACCGACTGCTTTTGCAAGGAAGGCAAGGGCTGCGATTTGGGCTGTATAAGCCTTAGTTGAAGCAACGGCAATTTCAGGACCTGCATGAAGCAACATAGTATGGTTGGCTTCACGTGACAGAGTTGAACCTGGAACGTTTGTCACTGTTAAGCTTGGAATTCCCATTTCATTGGCCTTAACCAAAACCTGACGGCTATCAGCTGTTTCACCAGATTGGCTGATAAAGATGAAGAGTGGTTTCTTGCTGAGAAGCGGCATACCATACCCCCACTCAGAGGAGATACCAAGTTCAACTGGCGTATCTGTCAATTCTTCCAACATCTTCTTAGAAGCAAATCCTGCGTGGTAAGATGTTCCAGCTGCGAGAATGTAGATGCGGTCTGCATCTTGAACAGCCTTGATGATAGCTGGATCAACCACTACTTGACCAGCCTCATCTATGTAGGCTTGGATCAACTTACGCATCACCGTTGGTTGCTCATCAATTTCCTTGAGCATGTAGTAAGGATATGTTCCCTTACCGATATCAGACAAGTCAAGCTCAGCAGTATAGCTAGCACGCTCATGGCTGTTACCATCATAGTCTTGCACTTCAACGCTATCAGCTTTTACGATAACCAACTCTTGGTCATGGATTTCCATGTATTGGTTAGTTTCACGAATCATAGCCATGGCATCTGAGCAGACCATGTTGTAACCTTCACCAAGACCAATCAAGAGTGGTGATTTGTTCTTGGCCACGTAGATGACATCTGGATTTTCAGAGTCGATCAAGGCAAAGGCATATGAACCACGAATGATATGAAGAGCTTTTTTGAAGGCTTCAAGTACTGACAAGCCATCTTCTTCCGCAAATTTACCAATCAAGTGAACGGCGATTTCAGTATCCGTTTGTCCCTTGAAGTGGTGACCTGCAAGGTATTCTTCCTTGATTTCAAGATAGTTTTCAATCACACCATTGTGCACCAAGACAAAACGTCCTGTCTCAGAGCGGTGTGGGTGAGCATTGTCTTCTGTTGGTTTCCCATGAGTCGCCCAACGAGTATGTCCGATACCAGTTGTTCCCTCAACACCAGCAGTTTTATCAGATAATTCTGCGATACGACCAACCGCCTTCACTAAATGGTTTTCATCACCACCTAGGACAAAAATCCCCGCAGAATCATAACCACGGTATTCGAGCTTTTCAAGCCCTTGAATCAAAATATCAGTTGCATTTGTGTTTCCAACAACACCAACAATTCCACACATAGTATATACGACACAGTCAAGCTGTGCTTTCCCCTTAAAATTGGTATAGTCTAATTCTTCTTTTATAGAATCAGCAAAAACAGTATATACTTGTTTCTTTTACTTGTCAAGAATAAAAATTGGTATAGCGTGACTCTACTGATTCTTTATACTAAAAATCTATCATATTTCACCTAAAGCAAGTATTTAAAAAGGGCTCTATCGCCCTTAATAACTACTATTTTGTAGCAAGCTTTTCCGCTTCTACTACTTCTTGAAAGGTTTTTTGATAATTCACTTTAATCGTCATTGTCATGTGAGAGTCCTCGTTTCTTTTTGATGAATCCAGTATAAAATCCCTTCCTAAAACATAGCTTATATTTTCCTTAGAAAAAACTAAAAGTAACTTGTGACTCAATGAAAACGAAAGAGCAAACTAGAAAGCTAGTCACAGTTTTCTCAAAGCACCGCTTTCAGCTTACCAGTTAGACTAAGATGTTGTTTGAAGTGATGTTTAAGTTTATATATTCCGTAAATCAAATTATAGTGGATTGAACCTAGAATAGTACACTAAGGATTCTAAAACGTTTCTAGAAATTAATTTGACTTTCCTAATCTCTTTGTTCATATCTTATACTAGACTAAAATCAAAAAACATCTTATAATAGTAGTTATGAAACTTACAAACGAAGAAACACAAAAAATTGAACAACTCTTAAAAGATTCATCGTACGCCAAATATCACAAACGTCTACAGATTATTTATTTTCGCTCAAAAGAAAAGAGTTATAAGGAAATCATGGATCTCCTAGATTGTAATAAAACAACTGTTTGGAGGAATTTGAAAAAATATAAGAAGTTTGGTTTAGAAGCTCTTCTTCAAGAAACCCGTGGTGGACGTCATCTAGAATATATGACTTACGAAGAGGAACAAGCATTCCTAAAACGTCATATAGAAGCTGCTCAGGCTGGGGAATTTGTAACTGTCAATCAGTTATTTGAAGCCTATCAAAAAGAGATTGGTCGCACTTCCACACGTGATGGTTTCTATTATCTCCTGAAACGCCATGGTTGGCGAACGGTCACTCCTCGACCTGAACATCCCAAGAAGGCAGGCGCTCAGACAATTGAGACGTCTAAAAATAAAATCTACATTCGAGACCTTAAGTAAGCGCTTTAAAGAGGAGGGGACTTATAACAAAGTACGATTGATGTACCAAGATGAAGCTGGTTTCGGGAGGATCAGTAAGATGAGTTCTTGTTGGGCTCCTCAAGGAATTCGACCTAGCATTCCTAGTCATTATATGCGAGAATATCGCTATTGTTATGGGGCAGTAGATGCTCAGACAGGAGATTCCTTCTTCCTTATTGCTGGAGGATGTAATACTGAGTGGACGAATGAATTTCTACGGCAAGTCTCACAAGCTTATCCAGATGACTATATTTTACTTGTCATGGATAATGCTATATGGCATAAATCAAGTACCTTAGAGATTCCAAGTAATATTGAATTGGCTTTTATCCCACCTTATACACCAGAAATGAACCCTATTGAACAAGTCTGGAAAGAAATTCGAAAACGAGGTTTTAAAAATAAGGCTTTCCAAACATTGGAAGCTGTCATTGATAAGCTTCAAGAAGTTATTCTAGGACTGGAAAAAAGCGTTTTATAGTTATTTAGTTTTAAAAAAGCACTCTAAACATTCAAAGATATTTGGGACTTCCCTTAATAAATTTGTTACTTTCTTTTTCAAGACAGCCCAAGCTTGCTCAATGGGATTCAAATCTGGTGAATAAGGTGGTAGAGGTAAGAAAAAGTGTTTATCTTTGACGCAAAGTTCATCCAAAATCTTCTTGGGATGAAAACTAGCATTGTCCATGACAATGACATGAGGTGTCTTCAAAGCAGGCAGGAGTTGCGTTTTGAACCACTTCACAAAGAAGTCGTTCGTCATGCTTTCCTTGTAAATCATAGGAGCTATAAACTCTCCATCTACTTGTCCTGCAACAATTGAAGTCCGCTCAAAACGCCGTCCATTAATCTTTTCATAGACTTTCTCTCCTCTAGGAGCCCGTGCATGAGAACGATAGAGGTAGCGGTCGATTCCTGTTTCGTCAATATATACGACTGGTAAATCTTTTAGATTATCCAAAATATCAAGAAATTCAGCGACTTTCTCTGGATCTTGTTCCTTAAAGCTAGTCGTCTTTTTTTAAAGTGACATTGATCTGCTTTAAAGCTGCCCATACTGAAGGAACAGCACAATCAAAATGTGCCGCAATTTCCCGTAAAAAAGCATCTGGATGAGCCTCTACAAAGGCCTTCAACTCCTCCAAAGGAATCTTTCGGCTTTTGGCAACTCTCTTTTTCCGCTCTAAGTGCCCTTGTTCACGTAATTTCTTTTCCCATGTAAAGAGAGTTCTGACGCCAACATCAAAAACTTTGGATGCCTCGACATGGCTGTGTCCCTCTTTGATGTAATTTAATGCTCGTTGTTTAAAATCTGTACTATATGCCATAGCTTTATTATAACATGTATTTTATAAACTAAGTAACTATAAAGTCTACTGTCAGCAGACAATGGACGAGGTTGCTTTTTGAAAATAATTGAGTATTATTTCAATTTACTATAACATAAGCATTTTTCTAACTCCCTTACCTGAGAATCCCCACACAAAAAGAGCGTTATCGCTCTTTGACTTAGTATTTAGGAGAAGGTGTTTGTTCCTGTTGAAACGTTTTTTGGTAATTTACTTTAATTGTCATTGTCATGTGAGAATCCTCGTTTCTTTTTGATGACTCTAGTATAGGCAATAACCCTAAAAGCAAACTTAAGATTTTCTTAGAGAAAGCTTAATCTAAATGTTCTTTCTTTTCTAGATTTAGGGAAATCATATGCCACTCTGGATCCTCTCGCCAATTAGGGAGGGAGATGATATAGCTAGCTACCTTTCTAGCCTCTTCTAAAATCGGGAAGTCTTCAATAATATCGGCCACATGAAACTCTGGTAGACCCGACTGTTTGGTCCCAAAGATTTCTCCAGAGCCTCGCATTTTCAAATCTTCCTCCGCAAGAACAAAACCATTGGTCGTTTCTGTCATGATACGCATGCGGTCTTTCCCAGAATCAGTCTTAGGATTAGCAATGAGAACTGCGTAGGACTGCTTGTCCCCACGACCGACACGACCTCTAAGCTGATGAAGTTGACTAAGACCAAAGCGATCAGCATCCATGATAATCATGACTGTCGCATTTGGCACATTGACACCGACTTCGATAACCGTTGTGGAGACCAGGATATCTGTCTTTCTCTCTTTGAAATCCTGCATAATCTGGTCTTTTTCATCACTCTTCATCTTCCCATGCAGGAGCGCAACTTTTGCTTTTCCAGAAAAATGAGCCGTCAACTCTTCCGATAAAGCAATAGCGTTTTTCAGATCAAAAGCTTCAGACTCTTCAATCAATGGAGAGATAACATAGACTTGAGAACCTTTCTGAATTTCTCCTTCCAGCCAAGTCAAGACCTGGGGCAGTTGCTCATGCTTAATCCAACGTGTTACGATTGGTTTGCGCCCTGCTGGCATCTGGTCAATAATAGAAACATCCATATCTCCAAAGGCAGTGATGGCTAAGGTTCGTGGAATCGGAGTCGCCGTCATCATGAGGACATCTGGATTTTCTCCTTTTTCACGTAAAATACGCCTTTGCCCTACACCAAAGCGGTGTTGCTCATCGATGATAATCAAGCCGAGTTTAGCATAGTCCACCCCATCCTGTATAAGAGCATGGGTTCCGATGATTACATCAACTTGACCCTTAGCAATGCTTTCCAAAACCTTGCGTTTTTCTGCAGCTTTCAATGAACCTGTCAGGAGAGCTAATTTCAAATCAGGAAAGAGACTCTCTAGACTTTCAAAATGTTGCTCTGCAAGAATCTCTGTTGGAACCATGAGGGCGGCCTGGTAACCAGCCGTTACAGCAGCATACATGGCAAGACCTGCAACCACTGTCTTCCCGCTTCCTACATCCCCTTGTAAGAGTCGATTCATGTGGTGGTCCGACTTCATATCTGTTAGGATTTCTTGCAGGCTTTTTTCTTGGGCTTGGGTCAGAGCAAAGGGTAACTTCTCTTTTACTGCAGTTAATTTTTTCTGAGACCAGTTCAAGACCAGACCACTTCCATCAACCTTATTTTCAGACTTGAGGGTCTGTAATTGCATTTGGAAATAAAAGAGTTCCTCAAACTTGATTCGACGAAGGGCCTGTTTGTATTCTGCCAAATCCTTAGGGAAGTGCATGGCACGCACAGCCTGACTGCGAGGCATGAGTTTGTATTTGTCCAGCAAGGACTGAGGGAGATTTTCCTCTATCAAGAGATCCAGTCCTTGATTAAAGGCGGTCTTGATGACCTTAACAAGGCCTGCTTGACTGATCCCTTGTGCGAGACGATAGACAGGTTGGAGGTCGTCCTCTACTTGGGATAAGACCTTCATCCCTGTGAGGCTAGCCTTAGCGCGATCCCACTTGCCAAAGACAGCCAAGGTTGCTCCTAGCTCAATCTTATCAGCCAGGTAGGGTTGGTTAAAGAAGTTCACCGCAAACACAACCTCTCCTTGCTTGAGGCTAAAACGTAGGCGATTACGCTTAAAACCATAATACTGAACACTGGCTGGTGTCACCACCTGACCAGACAGGACTGCCTTCTCACCGTCTTCTAGCTCTAGCACCTGCTTGGTCTTAAAATCTTCATAACGGAAAGGAAAGTAGAGTAAGAGGTCTTGCAGGTTTTCAATTCCTAGTTTGGTATATTTCTCTGCTGATTTTGGTCCCACGCCAGGCAAGACATGCAAGGGTTGATGTAAATTCATGCTCCTCTCCTTTCCTTCTGTTTCTTAATAATATTCTCTTGGAACTCGATCACTGAGGAGACAAACTACCTCATAATTAATCGTTCCTCGGTAGACTGCTACGTCTGTTGCAGTAATTTCTTTGTCACCGTTTGAGCCAATCAAGATTACTTTTGTTCCCAATGGATACAGCTTAGGCAAACGAATCGTGATTTGGTCCATAGATACTCGCCCTACAATAGGGCACAATTGTCCATCCACCAGAACTGAGAAATTCTGCATATCGCGTGTCCAACCATCCGCATAACCGATTGGCAAAGTAGCAATCACTTGTTCACTGTCTGCCTGATAGGTCGCTCCGTAGCCCATACAAGCTCCAGCCTCTACTGTTTTGACATGAACGATGGCTGTTTCCAAAGACAGGGCTGGTTTTAGTTCATAAGGCAATTCTAAAACTTGTCCACTTGGATTGAGACCATACATAGAATCCCCCATGCGAACAGCATTAAAAATCGTCTCCGCATGCCATAAAGTAGTTGCGGAGTTACTCGCATGGACTAGTTCAGGGACTTCTTGCAAGCCTGCGATTATTCCCTTGAAACATTCCAACTGTTGTTTAAAGTAGGTATCTGACTCTTCATCTGCAGTAGCAAAGTGGGTAAAGATTCCCTCAACATTGGCTCCATGTTCCTTGAGCAAAGTTTGAGCCTGTTCTGCCTCGCTTGCATCTCTAAAACCAATTCGTCCCATTCCTGAGTCAATTTTAAGGTGAACGGTTAAGCCTGATAAATCTGAATCTGTGGCTATAAGTTTCTGGATCCATTCCAACCCTGCCACCGTCAAGCTAATATCAAAGTCCTTAGCCAATGAAAGAGATTCAACCTCAGATACTCCTAGAATAAGAATCTTCTTAGAAATTCCTGCCTGACGAAGCTCGATGGCTTCATCAATATTCGAAACGCAAAAGCCATCGACATCATCCTGGATAGCCTTAGCAACAGCTATCGCTCCATGTCCATAGGCATTGGCTTTCACAACTGCCCATTTGAGGGTATCTTTAGGAATGTGTTCTCCCATTTGTTGGATATTGTAGCGAATAGCACTTAGGTCAATGAGTGCCTTGGTTGGTCTATGTGGACTAGTTTTCATGATTCTCCTCCAAAATAACACTAGCTGTCACAAACTGTTCTGTATGGCTAATCGATAACCAAACATTTCCTGAAAACGGGGATTTGCTGAAGTAGGGAGCTCCTCTTTCATTGTTCAAGATTTCCAAGTCTTGAAAGCCCAACTTCCCAATTCCCGTTCCCATAGCCTTTGAGAAAGCCTCTTTAGCTGACCAACGACCAGCCAAATACTCGACCTGTCTGCGACCTTTGAGACTGGAAAGCGATCCATTTCCTTGTCTGTCAAGACACGCTGGGCAAAACCTTTTCTTTTTTCAACTGCATTTTGTATGGAAGCTAATTCTTCAATATCAATTCCGTGTCCAACTATCATTTTTATCAAAAGGAGTTGAGATACCCCCAACTCCATCCTTTTCACTTATTTTGTTAAGGTAGTATAGATTTCTTCTACCAAGGCAACTGTGTTTTCCCATCCTAAACATGGATCTGTAATAGAGCAACCAAAGATTTCTGGTTGATTTTGTCGACCATCTGCCAAGTAGGACTCTATCATGAAGCCTCGAACTGTCTTCTTAATTTTTTCATTCCAGTCACGATTGAGCAAAGCTTGACGAACGATTCGAATTTGCTCCATATATTGTTTCCCTGAATTATCATGGTTAGTATCAATCATAATAAAGGGATTTTCAAGACCCATAGACTCGTAACGTCCGATAGCATCCAAGAGAGTTTCATAGTAGAAGTTTGGTTCATTTTTCCCATATTCATTCACAGCTCCACGTAAGATAACGTGAGCCAAGGGATTCCCTGAAGTTTCAACTTCTTGGCCATGAAAGAGAAAGGTTTGTTTGTTTTGTGCTGCATAAATAGCATTAAACATAACAGACAGATTTCCAGAGGTTGGATTCTTCATTCCCACTGGTGCATCAATCCCTGAAGCTACAAAACGGTGTTCTTGGTCTTCTACTGAACGCGCACCTACTGCATGATAACTCACCAAGTCATCAACTAAGACCAGATTGGCTGGATACAGCATTTCATCTGCTGTAGTCAATCCAGTTTCTGTAATCACTCGATAATGAAGTTGACGAACAGCCTGCAAACCATTGATTAAGCTTGGAGCTTTAGAAGTATCTGGCTGATGAACCAACCCCTTGTAGCCATCTCCATTGGTACGTGGCTTGGCTGTGTAAACACGCATGACCATGAAAATCTTATCCGCAACTTTCTTCTGCAAGTCTGCTAAACGGCGAGCATACTCAAGCACTGCTTCTTCATTGTCAGACGAACAAGGACCAATGACCAAAAGAATACGGTCATCCTTACCAGATAGAATATCAGCCAGTTCTTGGTCTCGGCTTTCCTTATGTTGCAAGGCTTCTGCAGACAGCTGTGTTTCCGCCTTAATCGCTTCAATATCGATTTCTTGACCTTTTTCAATAAATGCCATACTATTCTCCTAGTCTTTGGTAGATTTCACGAACAAGAGCTTCAGTATTTCCCATCCAAGACATGGATCAGTGATAGATTTCCCAAAGACCTCTGGTTCATTTTGACGACCGTCTTCTAGATAAGACTCAATCATGAAACCACGGACATATTTTTTAATCTTTTCATTCCAGTCGCGGTTAATCAAAGTTTGACGAACGATGCGAATCTGATCCATATACTGCTTGCCTGAGTTATCATGGTTGGTATCAATGATGATAAATGGATTTTCAAGGCCCATTTTTTCATACTGGGCAATGGTATCCATCAAATTATCGTAGTAATAGTTCGGAATGTTTTTCCCGTATTCATTGAGGGCACCACGGAGAATAGCATGTGATAGAGGATTTCCAGTCGTTTCAACTTCTTTCCCTAGGAAAAGGAAACTTTGTTTGTTTTGAGCGGCATAAATACCGTTGAACATGACATTGAGATTTCCAGACGTTGGATTTTTAAATCCTGTTGGGAAATCAGCTCCACTTGCTACAAAACGGTGTTGTTGATCTTCAACCGAACGAGCTCCAACTGCCATATAAGAAATCAAGTCATCTACCAAAGGAAGGTTTTCTGGGTACAACATCTCATCCGCTGTCGTCATTCCTGTTTCAGAAATAACACGATAGTGCAAATGGCGAACTGCCTTGATCCCATTGATGAGACTAGGTGCTTCTTTGGCATTTGGTTGGTGAATCAAACCCTTATAGCCATCACCATTAGTACGTGGTTTAGCAGTGTAGACGCGCATCACCATAAAGACGCGGTCTTTGACTTCTTCTTGTAGTTTTGCCAAGCGCTTGGCATACTTGAGAACTGCTTCTTCATTGTCAGACGAACACGGACCAATCACCAATAAAATACGTTGATCTTCACCGCGAATAATTGCTTCAAGTTCTTGATCGCGTTGTTGTTTATTGGCAAGTGCTTGTCCTTCTAATTTAGACAAACTACGAACTTCTTCAATATTAATTTTAGGGCTTTTGGCTGTAAATACCATCATTCATCCTCCTTATAAAGCAAACGGACGCCAAGCGAAAATTCACTTTTCACTAGGCATCCGCCTGAAAATTAGTCATTCTTAATGTTGCTTACCGTGACAGTTTTTAAATTTCTTACCAGAACCACAAGGGCACAAGTCATTACGCTTAACTCGGCTAAGATCCAAATCTGCAGGAAGCTCAGTCTGTTGCGCAGCAATATTACGAGCCGCTGTCGTACTGATATGACGCTCTGCTTGTGGACGCTCTTGTTCATGAATTTGTGCTTTCATCATCAAACGCGTCACATCAAATTCAATGGAACCGATCATATCATTAAACATACGGAAGCCTTCTGCTTGATACTCAACGACAGGGTTGTTTTGTGCATAGCCACGAAGGCCAACAGCATTACGCAACTGATCAAGAGCATCAATATGGTCTGTCCACTTGTTGTCTACAACACGTAGAATCAAGACTTTTTGGAATTCTTTAACAGCTTCCTCATCACGAAGCTTAGCAACTTGGCTATCGTAGACTTTCAATGCACGTTGGTAAAGTTCATCTTTGATCGCTTGGTCTGACAAAACTTTTAGGTCTGAAAGTGAAATTGAATCTTCTGGAAGCAAGTTGTATCTTGCAAAATTCAAGATAGCTCCTATTTTTCAAACTGTTTAGCACGCGCATGATTATCAACAACACGATTAATAGTGCGTTTAATCATTGCATGAATCTCAGGAGCCAAGTCGCGATCAGCAGTGATGACATCGTAACGTTGTGAGTAGATAATCTCACGTTGCTCGCGCATAACATCATCGTATTGAAGGACTTGTTTACGTGTATCGTAGTTGTTTCCTTCAACACGTTTTTGTGCTGCCTCAACCTGACGTGTCAACATACGAGATTTGATCGCTTCGTCTGACATATTGAGACGTTCAAAGACACCCTTCAAGCGCTCTGAACCGAAACGTTTCATCAAATCATCTTCAAGAGAAAGGTAGAATTGTGACTCTCCTGGGTCCCCTTGACGTCCTGAACGTCCACGAAGTTGGTTATCGATACGACGGCTTTCATGACGTTCTGTACCGATGACACAAAGCCCACCAAGTTCACGAACACCTTCACCAAGCTTAATATCAGTACCACGACCAGCCATGTTGGTCGCGATTGTAACCGCACCACGTTGACCAGCATTCATGATGATTTGAGCTTCTTTGTAGTGGTTCTTAGCATTCAATACTTCGTGAGGAACACCTGCAGCTACCAATTTTTTAGAAATATAATCACTGGTTTCAACAGCAACAGTACCTACCAAGACTGGTTGACCTTTTTGGTAGCGAGCTTTTACATCTTCGACAACAGCCTTAAATTTAGCTTCAAGACTAGCAAAAAGTAAATCTGGATGGTCGATACGTTGAACTGGACGGTTTGTTGGGATTGGAATAACACGAATGTTATAGATTTCGCGGAACTCCTCTTCCTCTGTCTTACCAGTACCTGTCATCCCTGACAACTTCTTATACATACGGAAAAGGTTTTGGTAGGTAATAGAAGCTGAAGTCTTGGTTTCATCTTGGATTGGCACACCTTCTTTGGCTTCAATAGCTTGGTGCAAGCCATCAGAATATCGACGACCTTCCATGGTACGACCGGTAAATTGGTCGACAATCAAGATTTCCTGCTCTTCGCTGACCACATAGTCAATATCAAGAATCATAATGTAATTAGCACGAAGGGCATTGTCGATAAAGTGAGTCAAGGCTACGTTTTCGATATCGTAAAGATTTTCTAGTTTGAAGTAGCTTTCAGCCTTGTCAATACCAGAATCAGATAGACCAATTGTCTTAGACTGAATATCAATGATATAGTCATCCTTATCCAAAGACTTCACAAAATGGTCAGCCATATGGTAGAGTTGGCTGGTTTCAACGGCATTGGCTCCTGATACAATCAAAGGAGTACGAGCTTCGTCGATCAAGATTGAGTCAACCTCATCGACCAAGGCATAGTTGAGTGGACGTTGAACCATATTTTCAGCACGAACGACCATATTATCACGAAGATAATCGAAACCAATCTCTGAGTTTGTTGAATAAGTGATATCACACTCATAAGCTTCTTTTTTCTCCATTGGAGATTTGGCTGCCAAGTTGATCCCAACTGACAAGCCGAGCCATGAGTACAATTCACCCATCTCAGTCGCGTCACGTTCTGATAGGTATTCATTGACCGTAACTACGTGAACCCCTTTACCTGAAAGAGCATTGAGGTATACAGGCATAGTCGCTGTCAAGGTTTTACCCTCACCTGTACGCATCTCAGGTACGTCACCATGGTGAAGAACGATCCCTCCCATAACCTGAACCTTATAAGGGAAGAGACCAAGAACACGCTTAGCTCCCTCGCGTACAACAGCAAATGCCTCATACAAAAGTTGGTCAAGAGTCTCACCATTTTGATAGCGCTGTTTAAATTCTTCTGTTTTTGCTTGCAATTGCTCGTCTGTTAACGCAGCCATTTCATCTTCATATTTTAAGACTTTGTCCGCCATCTTTCCCAAGCGACGGAGTTCGCCTTTATCATTTTCGATGATTGTTTTTAGTAAATTTGCCATTTTTTTCCTTACTTTAAATTCTGAATATTTTAGAATGTTCTTTTTATTGTAGCATATTTGCCCAATTTTTTCAAGAAATATTCCGTTTTCCCTTAGGGCAAAAAAAGGGCTAATCATCAAGATTAGTTCCCCTTAAAATTCCTCTTCTTAATCTCATTTTCCCCTAATTTGAACTTCTACTTAACTCAGCATTGAGAAACGAAGCATCTTCAGTTATTAGGCAAGAATTTCCTCAGTTCTCTTAAGGAAGATTAGCCTTCTTCTTTTCCAACCTCAGTTTTTTCATAAATTTTAGACCAGTATAAACGATCCAGTCATTGAGTAAGGATGAAAGGATTAAAACTATCCATATCAACCACCTAGCTAGATCCTTGGGTTCTAGTAAAATAAAATTAAATAAGATTAGCGAAAAAAGAGTGAAAGCTAGACTAAACAAGGCCATGAGAGGTAAATAAATCCAGTAAAAATAGTAAAGGAATGAAAAGTGCTTACTTCCTGGTTACACCTTCCTTTGCCAACTAAAAAAGTAAAAATAGGGCACTAAAACCAATAATTGTAATAACTTCCCCATCTCCTTACCTCTCCAACACTTTCCTTATTTTATTATAGCAAAAAGACCTGGAAAGTAGTTTCCAGATCTTGTAATTCTTAGAAATAAACGGCCAGTCTACTGTTTTGATGTAGAAGTACTAAAATCAACCTTTGGAGGCGTCTTGGCTTCTTCGCTTTCTTTGAAGGTTTCTGCTTCTTTAAAGTTCATCATATTAGCAAAGAGAACAGTTGGGAAGCTTCTTAATTTTTGATTGTAGTCAGTTGCTGCCTGGTTGTAATCTTTGCGGGCTACAAAAATACGATTTTCGCTTCCAGCCAACTCCGTCATGAGTTGTTCCACATTTTGATTGCTCTTAAGCTCAGGATAGTTCTCCGTCAACACAAGCAGGCGTGAAATAGCTGAACTCAACTCACCTTGAGCCTCTTGGTTTTCCTTTGAAGTAACAGAGCCATTCCCAATTTTTGCACGTGCTTCTGCAATCTGGGTAAAGACTTCTGTCTCATGGTTCATTTGTCCCTTTACAGACTCTACCAGATTTCCAATCAAGTCTGAACGACGTTGAAGGGCTGTCGCTACATTTGCTTGAGCTTGTTCTACCTTGGTCTGTTCGGAGACAAGACCGTTATAAGTACCTACGACCGAGCAACCTCCTAGCAAGATAATTGCTAGCAAAATGCTCAATACATAAATGATTCCTTTATTTTTCATATCTAAATCTACTCATTTCTTTAAATTTTATACTGACATTACCAATCATCGGATGAACCTCCACCATCAAAGCCTCCGCCGTCCCAGCCACCAGAAGAATCTGAGCCTGAGTCTGACCAAGATGAGTCCGAATCGGATGAGTCACTAAACCACCAGCCGCCACTAGACGAGTCATCGTTACGAGAACTTCCACCTCCTCTGATAATGGCAATAAACATAACAATGAAATAAATAATGATTCCGACCCCAAACATATTGTCCATAGGTTCACTGTTTGACGGCCATTTGAGGAACTGCTTCTATTTCGACTCGATTTTTTGCCACTGATACTTTCAGAATAACGTTTGATATCAGAGGAGTCGCCATCAGACGAGAAGATTCCAGTTCCTCTATAAAATTGATTGTCCAAGCCTTTAGCAATCGCTAAAATCCCCTTACTATAGTCACCGTTTTTAAAATCTGTACGACTAGCAGCCAATATCTGCTTGGTTTGGTAGTCCGTTATTCTAATTGCGGTATTATTACTGGTTTCAATTCTTGATTTACGATCTTGAACAGCTACCACAATCAAACTTCCAAAATTATCTCCTGAATAACCTACCTTCCAGGCTCTAGCCGTCTCATTAGCGACCGTTTCAATGCTTTCTCCTTCAAGACTATCTACGATATAGACACCCACTTGAAGCTTTTCTGCCTTTTTACTATTGGCTTCATTCAAATCACGAATTTGTGTGATAGTGTCCTCTGTCAAATAATGATTTGGATCGTAGATACCATAGTCTGGTTTTTCAGGTGCGGTGAATGCTGATAGGAAGAGAAATACCATCAGCAATCCAAGCAGACGCGCCAAGAAAGGATTCTTAAACAATCTATATTTTTTCATAATAACCTCCCTGTTCAAGGAAAATTGTTTAGAGAATTATAGCATTTTGATTTTTACAAAGAAAGTACATTTTCATTACAAATCTATGACAAGAACTAAGAAAAAGATGTTATTTTGATGACAAATCGGACTCTCTAGGATGCATTTTAAAATGATCCTTTCATTCAAGCCCAACTTTTACATTAAAGAAACTAAAAAATCTACTGCCAATATTTTTTAACGCTCATCTACCTTCATTTCATTTGATTGTTCTTTCCTTACATCATTCTGCTCAATTAAGTCAGCACCAAATTTAAAATACACTAAGTCCTTGGCTAAGATTTCAGCAGCATAAACTAATTTTATGAATTTCGGCCTAGTATTTTTCCTTTTTAGGATAAAATCTCTCGCTACAAATATATGTTTCATCTATCCTAGTATCTAAATTATCCATTCACATGCTTTTTATAGTGAAATTTTCTACATCCTACGCGATAATCTATCTCAAAATAATAATAATGATCTCTGCCATCTTTGGCATTTTCCTTGTTCAAGACAAAGTAGTTCTTTTGGTTGATGGCCATGGTTCGTAGAATGTCGTCAATCAGGAAAGTCAGGGGGACATTCATGGCAGAGTATTTTTGGAAATCTTCTTCAAAACGAATGTAGTCATCTGAGAAATAGTCCATCTGTAGTTTGTTTTCATAAAGCTCTTTTCTAGTCATGAACTTCCTCCTGACATAATTGGATTGCGAGAATATCATCTACCCTTATCAATCTATAGCCCTCATCCGTTTTAACAGAGATTTCTTCGGTAGACAGTTCTCTTACTTCTCCCAATATCGTGCTTTTATGATTGTTCTCCTTGACCACAAAAGAGCCTTTTAGTCGTCCGACGTAGAGCTGAGAAAGTAGCAACAACTTCTCAACTGAATTCAAATCTGTCGATAAGTCCACACGATTTTTTTCTTCACTGAGTGAACTCGTATGCTCTGACAGAAAAAATCCCATCCACTTCTGCATGCCTGGATCCTGGTAGTCCCTCGCGGATTGGAAGGGCAAATAAGAACGATCAATCATTTGAGTCCATCTAATCCTCCAGCAGAATGCCCTCCGATCAGCTTACTTCTGGCAATACTTCTCGATGCATCCTCTAAGGCAGTCGCCTTCAAGAGAGAAGTAAATCCGAATTGCTCTCGAATGGAATCAATAGCAGTCTGGAGCCTTTCTTCTTTTTCTACTTTATCAACATCATCAAAAAGGGAAATCAAACCAAAGGATTCGTTCACAAATCCTGAATAACTGACAGCAACACTCCTGACGGCCCCAGAAGTGTATTTGCTATGGAATAATTTCAATACATAGCTGACTAAAAGACTCGTACTGTTGGTCGGTTCAACCTTCATCTGGGTATGGATGGAGCGTTTCTGTTCCTGCTTAGAAAAACCAAGATGGATAGATACCACCGTCGTCTTCTTTCTGGCCCTTCGAAGTCTGATAGCCACTTGTTCAGCCATCTCTCGGAGTATAATTTCGATATCTCGCTGCTTGACATAATCTCTCGGTAAAATTTGCGAATTGCCCAAGCCATGAGATTTGGCTTATAGGGTTTATGAACATTACTCTCGTCAATCCCATTGGCATGAAACCACAGGCGAAGTCCAGCTTGGGCAAGTTCTTTCTTCAGGACATCAGGATTACTATTGGCTAACTCCCTAATCGAATGAATCCCCAGGTTGTTCAAACACTTCTCCATCCGATGACCAATCCCCCAAAAATCGGTCATCTTTGGAATGGACCATACCTTATCTTCCACATCCTGGTAAGACCAGTTAGCCCGCATGGTCGGTGTGTGCTTGGCTTCATTATCCAAGGCTAGCTTAGCAAGCAGAGGATTGGCATTAGACATGCCGACCGTCGAGTAAATCCCTGTCTGCCGCCAGATATCCCTCTGGATACGAGCCGAAAGCATATCCAGCTTATCCTTGCGAGAAATCTGCTGGCCTGGGACAAATAATTGAGCGAACTGCTCAGATCAATGAAACCTTCATCAATAGAGTAGGGATAGATATCATCTGGACTCCCATAGTTCTGAAAGATTCGTTGGATTTCCATATTGACTGCGATATACTTATCCATCCTAGGAGGGACAATGACGGTCACTCGAGCCCAATCCTCGATAAATTTCACATAGGCTGGATCTGTCCGCAAGCCTTGTTTTTTGGCATTGTAGTAGGAAAATTTACGCGTCTTAATATCAAAGGGCAGGTCATAAGCACGGCCTACATTTGCTTTCCCAAAGACCTTTTTGAACATAGGCGAGGAGGCAAGAATAAGCCCAACAGAATTATCCGCTCGACTCATGACACAAAGGGAAGTTGTAAGAGGATGAAGTCCTCTTTCCACACACTCAACACTGGCATAAAAGGACTTCATATCGACAAAGGCAATATCACTTTTGGGCTCTCTGGAATAATCAAAGTAGCCCATAGGCTATCCCTCCATCGGTACAAAGTTGCCCACGATAATGCCTACAATCCGCGGATCTTCCTCATAAGAGATGAAAATATCCTTGTATTTAGGATTGATGGAAACTAAACGCAAGCCATCTTCTTCTCGATAGACCCGTTTGATATAGGTCTGGTTGTTACAAACCACTGCATAGACAGCGCCATCATAATCAAATCCAGTCTCTCGAATCAGAGCCACGGAACCATTTTGATATTTGGGTTCCATAGAATCTCCAGAGACCCAGGAAGCAAAATCGTGAGCTAGTTCCTCATTAAAGTAAACCGTATCAAAATTCCGATCATCATAAACCGAAGCTCCGATACCAGCCGACATGCGTTCATAGACATGATACTCGAAAAGTTTTTCTGGCATGGCCGTTACCTTCTTTGCTTGTTCTTCTTGAATCAGGTTGCGAGCATAGACTACCACCTTTTCTTTCCCTTGGCTAGAGAGGCTATTATAGAGACGGACAATCTCAATTTGGGTGAAATAGCCTTTTGGTACTTTTAAGATTTTCTCTAGCTGACTAACCTTTTCTTCAGAAGGCTCTTTGACACCACGTTCCCAAGCTGAATAAGCCTGAAAACTAATGCTAAGCTGTTCTGCAATTTCCTTCTGTGTTAGCTTTAACTCTTTTCTCCGAGCCTTAAGTTTTTCTGGTTGGTACATGACTTCCCTCCTAGTGTGATGTTTTCATTGCAGGTTTATTCTATTTTCAAAATTCAACCATTTTGGTTTAGTTTTATTATATAAAAAAAGTAGACAAATGTCTACTGGGAATGTTGAGTTTTGGCAAACGACTGGTAATGATGATGCTATAGATTCCTTATTTCAAATACTGCCGTATGAATCCACTCGTTATGCATTTGAAAGTCATTTTCTATGATTTTACTAAAGGTGAAACCATTTTTTAAAAGCACTCTCTGGGAAGCCCGATTGTCCGTTGCCGTCCCTGCGATAATCTTATGTAAACCATAAGTAGTAAAGGCCTTTTCTAAAACGAGTTTAACTGCTTCGCTTGCATATCCTAAATTAGTAACATTTTCTCCGATCCTATATCCAAGTTCCGCTGTTTTTCTAGCCTTCCCTAAAACACTTAAATTGATTCTTCCAACCATAGTGCCTTGTGCATCTCTAATAAGATGCATATAGACATCATGATTCTCTTGTTCCCTTAACAATTCCCTTGTAATTTCTTTAAAACCTTCTAAGTCAAAATAGTGAGCTGGTCTAGGAGGTAAACTTCGCTCAAAATACTCCCTATTTTCTTTTTCAAAAGAATAAACATCTATGCTATTTTCTTCAGACATCAGCTCTAAACTTATCATTGTAAACCATTTCCTATCATTCTCTAAACTTAAATTTACTCATGTTCACACAAAGTGACATTTACAGAATTTACAGAGCTATCTTAATTTATTCATATCGCATCTACATTATAACACAACGTACTATGAAGAAAAATAATATCCATCAAGGTCCTCATAAATTCCAACATCTTGCTAAACAGGCTAGAACACCTATGGAAGCTATTTTTAAACCCTACTTGCTTCATCTTCATAAAATGATACTGACTCACAAATAAAGAAGAAAACCATCTCATCAATTCTGAGATGGTTAATCATTTAGTCTACTTTATAAAAAACTTGTTCTGAGCTAGTTGGAGCAGCTTGACCAGCAGTAAGTCTGTTTTTACTTAAGTCAGAATCTAACCCATCTATAATAAGTCCAGCAGGGTAAACACTCATTCCATACCCTGTAAAACCAGATCTAACACTGAATTCAATAGTTCCATGGTTACCCATGCTCACTTTCTCAATGTTTCCACTATTTACTAGTCCATTTTTATCGAATGTAAACTCTTGTCCAAGTCCATTTCTCCATGTTCCAACTAAAGTAGAGAAATCTCCATTTAGAATGGCTTGCTCATCTATTTTTTGTGACTCAACATTCGTTTGCTCTTCTCGTGTAGAAGGTTTTTCCTCCGTAGTCGTACTACTATCTTGGGTAGTCGTTAAACTAGTGCTTGTTATAGTTGTTGTACTAGTCGTTGTAGTTGTTGTACTAGTCGCTGTCGTACTACTAGTAGTAGAACTCTGTTCCGTTGTGGGAGCATTTACTGCTTCTGTATCTTGATTCTTATGATTAAAGAGGAAGAGAGAACTTATCAGCACTATAGCAATTAAGCAACTTAACAGAATCAAAAGCCAATTTATGCCTTTTCCTATTTTCATTTATAACTCCTTTAAATTATTCTTATTTAATTATATCATACTAAACTGATACTAGGAAGAAATTGTATAAGACAAAGACTATTGGTGTGATTTTTGTATTTTTGAAACAAAAAACATCCAAGAGAAAATTATTGAATGTTTGTAAATCTTAACATCATGATGAATCAACAGATGTCTTAAGTATTTTCCTTAAGGCAGTGGCTGAGGATAAAACCAAAAGGTAACTAGCAATCCCCGAAAGATGCAAGAAAGTCGAAATCCATCCGGTGAACATTGGTAAGAGCATCAGGCTAGATAAAAGAATTAAGAAAAGATAACACAGTTTTGCGGTGCATGAAAATCCTTTCCATAACTTAGGTAGAAGCATGACTACTCCAGTTATAAAAGCATAGCCAACCGCAGAAATTCTCGTCGCCTGAATTTTTTGCCCCAATGTTAACAAGTGAAAAGCGATGGAAGAGATGACTGTCGCAGTCACAAAAACAAGCAAAACATGTTTGGAACCTCTTTTTCCTTCCAGCAGTCCGCCAAAAGGTAGAAGCATGAGTCCATTTAAAAACAAATGTACCCATAAAAACCAGAGGGGGGCTCCTTTACTTCCATGCATCAAGGTTCCACTCATATATTGCCAATAATACACTGGTTGGGAATGAAAGGCCATTAAGTCATACATAGGATCCCCATAAATAGAAGTAAAAATTCCTAGAAATAAACACATGAAAGTTAAAATACTGACAACGGGGTAGGTTTTGAGGATATTTTTCATATTAATAATTCTCTTCTACATATTTCTCATTTTTAAGTTCATCATCTATGAATATTATACCACTTTTTTAGTTTTCCAATTTATAAAATTAAGTTAGACAGAAAAGCAACCCTGAGGTAAACTCTTGAGTGTTTCGAAACGTTGATAGTATCGTATTGATTAACGTTTTGAGGCAACTGACTTTGTCAGGTTGCAGCCACATTTGTAAGCGACTAATACTCAATGAAAATCAAAGAGCAAACTAGGAAGCTAGCCGCAAGCTGTACTTGAGTACGGTAAGGCGACGCTGACGTGGTTTGAATTTGATTTTCGAAGAGTATAAAGTCGCAACAACTATGTCAATTGCACCAATTTAGTAAGAAAATTTAAAAAAGAACACCCCGAAAGGTGCTCTTTGTAAGTGTAGTAATTCTTTCGAATTAACTTAACGTTTACTAAATTGTGAAGCTTTACGAGCTTTCTTAAGACCTGGTTGGAGCATCACTTATTTCATCTAATTTCAAAGTGCTTTAAAATCAAAGTTTTCATAAGTTTTCAAAAAATAAAATTTCAACTAATTTTAATCAGTTTCATTAAAATAAGGTAAACTTTCATCAAAAATAATCAAAAATCGAACCAGAATATCAAAAGTTTCCCTTATTTGGATTTACTGAAGTGAAATAAGGAATCACTACACGTCAACAGACGTGAGAAACCTTGATTTTAAGCGATTCTTGAAATTTTAAATTTCAATACATTGCAATATAAATCAACCGAATCACTACCTTTGTTTGAAATAATTTTTGATTCGGATAATCATAACCACCCGTCTAACGGGTGGTTTGCACCAGGGCTATAAGCCCAAATTACCAACCAGCGCCTAAAGACGCTGGCTTTCACGTTGTTCAAGCCTCATTGCTCTTGACTCGTCACTTGCCTCTTAAAGAGGCTTTAGTATTACTTACCACTATCCCTAAAGGGATCCTCATATTCTTTTACACTCAATTTATCTAGTGCTATATCATGCTTTTCCTGCTCTTGAATATATTTCTTAATTGTGGCTTCATTAAGCCCTACTGTACTCACATAATAACCTTCCGCCCAGAAATGCCGATTGCCAAACTTATATTTCAAATTGGCGTGTTTGTCAAACATCATGAGTGCACTCTTACCTTTTAAATATCCCATAAAACTTGAAACACTTATCCTCGGTGGAATACTTACTAACATATGTACATGATCTGGCATCAAGTGTCCTTCGATAATTTCAACTCCTTTATAACTACACAAGCGATGAAATATTCCACCTAAACTACTCCGATATTGATTATAGATGACTTTTCGTCTATACTTAGGGGTGAACACAATGTGATACTTACAGTGCCACTTTGTGTGTGATAAACTATGAGACTTTTGTACCATGGTTTTCTCCTTTCGCTTTACAATTGGCTTGAACACCTTTATTGTATCGCGTTTGGAGTTTTTTTGGTATAACCTTCGACGCGCACCCGCATAGCGGGTGGTTTATTTGTCTCGCACCTCACGGAGCGAGACGGACTAATAGTCACATAAATCATAACCACCCGTCTAACGGGTGGTTTGCACCAGGGCTATAAGCCCAAATTACCAACCAGCGCCTAAAGACGCTGGCTTTCACGTTGTTCAAGCCTCATTGCTCTTGACTCGTCACTTGCCTCTTAAAGAGGCTTTAGTATTACTTACCACTATCCCTAAAGGGATCCTCATATTCTTTTACACTCAATTTATCTAGTGCTATATCATGCTTTTCCTGCTCTTGAATATATTTCTTAATTGTGGCTTCATTAAGCCCTACTGTACTCACATAATAACCTTCCGCCCAGAAATGCCGATTGCCAAACTTATATTTCAAATTGGCGTGTTTGTCAAACATCATGAGTGCACTCTTACCTTTTAAATATCCCATAAAACTTGAAACACTTATCCTCGGTGGAATACTTACTAACATATGTACATGATCTGGCATCAAGTGTCCTTCGATAATTTCAACTCCTTTATAACTACACAAGCGATGAAATATTCCACCTAAACTACTCCGATATTGATTATAGATGACTTTTCGTCTATACTTAGGGGTGAACACAATGTGATACTTACAGTGCCACTTTGTGTGTGATAAACTATGAGACTTTTGTACCATGGTTTTCTCCTTTCGCTTTACAATTGGCTTGAACACCTTTATTGTATCGCGTTTGGAGTTTTTTTGGTATAACCTTCGACGCGCACCCGCATAGCGGGTGGTTTATTTGTCTCGCACCTCACGGAGCGAGACGGACTAATAGTCACATAAATAAAAAGCAAGAGGGGCTTCATTTGGAAGCTCCTCTTTTTGTATATTCACACTCAATGAAGATGAAGAAAAAGTTAGAAATAACTTATAAGGGAATATTAAGTAGATATTTTTTATCTTGCATTGATTGCATAGATATAAGCAATATATGATGCAAAATCTCCAACTTGTTTTCGATTATTTTCTATTTCTTTTAGGTAGTTTACTACTCCACTCGACTGCTCCATATTACGACTAAGTAGCTTAAAATTATATATAACTATTTCATGTTGAGCTGTGCGACCTTCATCTTTTTCTCTACGTTCAGCACTTTCCCATAACAACCACTGACTGCGGGTATAAGCGTAATCCATACTTGCTTTTAGAAAATCATGCCATATTTCTAAAATATCTGGTTCAGTTCCCAACTCAAGTAAAATTGCTTGATGAATTTTTTGACAATATTCAAAAGAGAGAGTATCTTTACACTTTAAATAGCTTTCATAACTTATATTTTCCATATTTCCCTCCTTAAAAACTTTATATTGTAAAAATCTATCTAGCTTTTGAACTGCACCCCCAAAGTTAGACAGAAAAAATCTAACTTTGGGGGTATTTTATTATGAAATTAACTTATGAGGATAAAGTTCAGATCTATTCACTTAGGAATCAAGGTCATAGCTTCAAGGAGCTTTCAAAAAGATTTGATGTAGATTTTTCTGGGCTAAAGTACATGGTGAAATTAATTGACCGTTATGGAATAGAGATTGTCAAGAAAGGTAAGAATTGTTATTATTCTCCAGAACTAAAACAAGAAATGATTGATAAAGTCTTACTTGAAGGTCGTTCACGTAGAAGTGTCAGCCTTGATTATGCTCTCCCAAACCAAGGAATGCTTTCAAATTGGCTGGCACAATATAAGAAAAACGGGTATACTATTGTTGAGAAAACAAGAGGGAGACCATCTAAAATGGGACGTAAACCGAAGAAAAAGCCTGAGGAATTGACAGAGTTAGAGCGTCTACAAGAAGAGCTGCAATACCTAAGAGCGGAGAATGCCATTCTAAAAAAGTTGAGAGAACTCCGATTGAAGGAGGAAAAAGAGAAAGAAGAAAGACGGAAATTGTTCGAGAATTAATCGCTGATTTTTCGTTAGATATTCTTCTAAAAGCCATTAAACTCGCTCGTTCTACCTACTACTATCACTTGAAACAGCTAAACAAACCAGATAAGGACCAAGAGCTTAAAGATAAAATTCAATCCATTTTTACCGAACACAAGGGAAATTATGGTTATCGTCGGATTCATTTAGAACTAAGAAATTGTGGTTATCTGGTCAATCATAAAAGAGTTCAACGCTTGATGAAAGTACTCAATTTACAAGCTAAAATGCGACAGAAACGCAAGTATTCTTCTCATAAAGGAGACGTTGGCAAGAAAGCAGATAACCTCATTCAACGTCAATTTGAAGGCTCTAAACCAATGGAAAAGTGCTACACAGATGTGACAGAGTTTGCCATTCCATCAAGCAGTCAAAAGCTCTATTTATCGCCAGTTTTGGATGGCTTTAATAGCGAAATTATCGCCTATAATCTTTCTAGGTCACCGAACTTAGCACAAGTAAAGACGATGTTAGAACAAGCCTTCTCAGAGGAATACTACGAGAATACTATTCTCCATAGTGACCAGGGCTGGCAATACCAACACAATTCTTATCATCAGTTCTTAGAGAGTAGGGGGATTCAGCCATCCATGTCACGTAAGGGGAACAGCACAGACAATGGCATGATGGAATCTTTCTTTGGCATTTTGAAATCCGAAATGTTTTATGGCTATGAGAAGACCTTCCAATCACTTAACCAATTGGAACAGGCTATTGTAGACTATATTGATTATTACAACAACAAACGAATTAAGGTAAAACTAAAAGGACTTAGTCCTGTGCAGTACAGAACTAAATCCTTTCAATAATTATTTGTCTAACTTTTTGGGGTCAGTACATTTCGACTAGATAGATTTTATATATTTTAGTGTTTGCGTTGACGTCGCATTGCAAAGCCAAAGCTATTTTTTATTTTATAAATTAAGATTCGTGTACACGAATCTCAGAACGAAGACAAACGCCAAAAATGACGTTTGTCTTTTTCTGTTTTCAAAAATAGTTTATCTCATCATCTACTAATCTATCCAAAAATCTGAATTTGAGAAAAATAAAAAGGGATATTCCCTATCCATTTCACTAATTTTTTGATATTTAAACACGCCAAAGTAAGCCCAACCTGATCCTCCATTTTGGACTTTCCTTTCTCTCTCGTGTATCTCAAATTATGGTATTCCTTAGCCGTTCCAAAGAGTCGTTCAATTGTTTCTTTGCGTTTCTTATAGAGCTCTTTCATTTCTATTTGATGACGAATCTCCTCACAAAATTCAAGGGCATCTTTCCAGACATGTCTCGTTACTACTTTTTGAAAATTCTTGCTTTGGGTACAAACGGATAATAGGGGGCAGTTAACACATACTTTAGGATTACTCTTATACTCACGGTAGCCTTCTCGAGTGGTTGTGCGATAGCTTAACACTTGATTCTCTGGACAGACATAACAGTCATAACTTGCATCATAAACAAAATTACTAGGCCTTAAGTTCCCCTTTACTCCTTTTGGACGAGTATAAGGGAAGACAGGAATGATGTTTCGCTCTAATAAATAATGGGCAATAGCTGGAGTCTTGTAACCTGAATCCGCAATAATATAGCGGGGCGAGAATGGCTCTAACTTTGAAAAAAGAGCAGGGAAAGCCTGACTATCATGAACATTTCCTGCCTCAACCGTATAAGCCAAGGCCCAACCATGCTTATCACAAGCAACTTGAGCAGAATAGGCAAATACTTCCTTATGTTCGCCCTTGTGAAACCAACCACACTCGGGATCTGTCGTTGAGATTTTCTTTTCCTTAGCCTCACTTTCTTTTGCGGGCTTTAAGGACTTTTTTTCGTGTTTTTTCCTATCTAAATCAATCTCAACTGCCAATTGTTCACTCATAAATTTAGCTTGTTGGTCTACCATTTCCTTACGATACTTGTGACTATTAGCCGCCGCTTTGATATGGGTACCATCCACAAATATTTCAGAAGGATCAATTAAGCCAGCATACAAAGCTTGGCTGAGAACTTGGGAAAAAATCTCAGAAATGAGTTCTTTATCTTGAAAACGACGGCTGTAATTCTTTCCATAGGTAGTAAAATGAGGGACCTTATCATCTAAAGTTAGTCCAAGAAACCAACGATAGGCCACATTTACTTCAATATCTTTCATGGTTTGGCGCATGGAACGAATACCATAAAAACATTTAATCAAAGGAATTTTGACTAGCATGACGGGATCAAGACTAGGACGACCATTATCTGGACTATAGGTATCTTCTACCAAGTTATAAATAAAGTCAAAATCAACCTTTGAATCTACTTGTCGAAGAAAGTGATTTTCTGGGACCAATTCGTCTATTGTATAGAAACCATATTGCTTACGGTTATAATCAGGTTTTTCTTTGTGAAACATAGGGATTACCTCACAACTCTTCTTACCTCTATTATACGACTTTACACAAAGAAAAGCCCTTGGAAACTTGACTTCCAAGGACTTTGTCTTCAATCTGAGATTCGTGTACACGAATCTTTTTAAAATGAGGTTGTCACCTCAAACACCAATTATTTCATGAAAATTTATTTTCAATTATTTATTCCCTAAAGGGAATTATATCCCAAAATCAAGATTCTGTCAAGTTAAATTTCAGTTACAAACCTTTACCCTAACCTCCCCCACAAGTGCTGTGGGGGATTTTTTTGTTTTTTCTGAACTTTTTTCACTTTTTAGTCCGAAAACTCCCAAAAAATCTCCTTATAAACAAGAACAACCATCCAGCTCATGATGTTAAACCGAGCAAGAACCAATTCACTATTTTTATCCAAAAGAAAGGTAAAGAATCATGACAAAAAAACAAAATTCAAAACAACTAAAACCTGACAAGGTCGCTATCCGAAGAGAAAAAGAAATTAAGAAAGCAATTGAATGTGGCGACTGGAAAAGAGTTGTCCATCGTCTATCATTACCACTCGACAATGCCGAGAGGAAAGATCGGTATCATGGAAAACTCAGTCTCAATTTCACCTATAAGAGGAAAGAAATGCTTGACTTTCTACCTGACAATTCCAGACACTCCAATCCTCTTGAATCACTCATTTATGAAGAAGATATCAAGATTGTCTATCAGACAATTGACGAGTTTGACGACATCGAACAAACTATTATCTTTGGTTACTTCTTTGAAGATAAGAATTTCACTCAATTAGCTAAAGAAGTTCACCTTAGTGACAAAACAGTTAAAAGAAAGCTAGAAAAATCGCTCAAACTTCTGAGGGAAAAACTAGAAGGGTAAAAGAACTGTCCCGCTCATGACATGAAACCGAGCTTGTTTCTCCTCACTTTTAAATCTACTTATAGAAAGGTATATACATATGAAAATTAAACCACAACATCGCAAAGGCGGTTACTCAAATCAAACCGCGGAACAATACGTAAACCTTCAATCTCCAATCTACTTGCTAAGTGATGAGATTGAAGCACAACAGAAATTTGAGGATGGAAAGCCTACAGGTGAAGTTGTCGCCTACAAAACATGGTTTGGGCAAAAAGGATTGCCCCCTTTTCAAGTAAATTCCTTGAACAGCCTGACCTTCCTGAGTATCTTTCTCTTGTCACCTTTGATAACTTACAAGCATGTGAAGTGAACTATAACGTTTACTTCAAAGCCGATGGATTGAAAGAGGTGAACTAATGGTTTCAATTCTCACACAAAGAGAGTTGGAACACTACCTGTTACAGAGCCTGAATATGGGTTTGGGCTCTGTCTTACAGGGTGAAACATCCTACACCAACTCGTTTAATATACTTGTCAAAGAAGACGGTTTTATCTTTGTCCCTCGTCTTCCTTGTGGTTTCATTATTTATGATGACTTGTATCAGAAGATTTTTCTAATCGCAAACGCCTCTCTCTATCCTCAGTATACGCTATTGAAACAAAATTCTGCTTACTTTGTCGCATTAAAGTCAGAGGATATTCATGTTCAGCGTGGCTTATTCTTCCCGTGGAAAAGAGGAATTTCGGAACGCTTGGTTATTCCAGACCTTGAAACATTTGCCTCATCTCTAAAGGGTAATAATATTCCTATCATGAAAAATCTAACCATTAACTATGATAAGGTAACATCCCTTGCGATTGCAGGAAATTCAGGTAGTGGGAAAAGCTATGTCCTTACCTACCTTTTAAGTGTCCTCAGAAACTTCTCTGACTTGATTATCATTGACCCTAAGTTTGATACACCATCACGTTGGGCAAGAGAACACCAAATCCCTATCATTCATCCCCATGAAAACCGCTCTAAGTCTGATTTGTATCAGAAATTAATGAAAGCTTAAGCAAGTGTCTGACCATCATCCATAAAAGGCAAGCCATCCTGTTTGAAAACCCTAGGCACGACTTTAAACATCTGACCATTGTCATTGATGAAGTCCTCGCCTTGTCTGAAGGGGTCAATAAGACCATCAAAGATTCCTTCTTCTCTTTATTGTCTCAAATCGCGTTACTGGGACGAGCCACGCGAGTTCATTTACTTCTAGTCAGTCAACGCTTTGACCATACGACTATCCCAGTATCCGTTCGGGAACAATTGAACGTTCTGATACAGATTGGAAACATTAATAAAAAGACTACACAATTTTTGTTTCCCGACCTTGACCCAGAAGGTATCGTTATTCCGATAGGCAAAGGAACAGGGCTTATACAGATTATTGATAACGAACATCCTTATCAAATTCTCCCCCTCCTCTGCCCCACCTATTACACTAAGAAAGGAATTTTATAAACCATGAGAAAAACGAACTTTCAAAAAACCATACATCCAGCAGCTACCCTTTTTATAGTGGGAATCCTATCTATGCTTATTTCAATCTTATTGAGGCTTGGAATGAATCCCTTGGAAAACAGTATCTATTTCACATCTCTGTTTGATTTCCTGCGCTTGCTTCACTTTATCAGCTCATCTATTTCTTTCTTGTCCCTTCTCTTATTCTTTGGATTGCTTGGCTATGAAATCAAGATACGCCAGAGTGAAGATAGAATAGTTAACCTCTTTAAATCCATTACACAGACCTTTTCTCTTCGTCTATTTCTGATTCAAAGAGAATACTCAGAAACTGTAAGCACAAGCGAGCAAGGAAACATAAAGAGATACAACCCTATCAACAAACAGTTCAATAAAGCGATTCAAAAAACAGTTGTAGATATAAGAGAAGGAAGCGCAACCTTGATTATTCCTGTTCCCAAGTCCCAACAAGCCATTAAAATCCTAAAAGAAATGGAAATACTCATCAGTGAAGAAATTTCTAGTCGCAATCCAGACTATTATTTTTCACGAGCTGAAAGAAAGGGCATGGACTTCTACTTTATCGGAATAAGACGCAAACGATAGGAAGGGCGCTATGGAGCACGAAGTGAGCGCCATCTAGCGCCCTTCTGTTTAATTTAATACCGTAGACTAACGGGTTACTACGACCCCGTTAGTCCAATAATCAATAATCACCAAAAATCAAATAAATCATGTTCCACATTCCAAAGAAACCCCTCTAAATCTCCTTATAGATAGAAATACAATTTGAAAGTGAGACATATTGAATATGGCAAAAGAGCAACGTTCCAATAAATGGGCTTTTCTTTTCTACAAAGAAAGCGCCCCAGAAAACTATTTAGAAATCCTTGAAGAGATTCATGTTCCATTTGTTCTGTCACCGTGGCATGATAAGGACGTAAACAAAAAAACAGGAGAATTTAAGAAAGCACATAAGCATGGAGCATTCTATTTTAATTCTCTCAAAAGTTACGCTCAAGTGTCAGAACTTATTAAAGACAAACTCAACGGTCCGGCTCACGTTGAACCTGTCATCTCACCAAAAGGGATGTATGACTACTTTGTCCACGCGGAGAATACTGAGAAAAGTCAGTACGATATCAAAGATATAGAAACTGGAGGCGGATTTGAATTAGATAAATTCCTCATAAACAATAACAGCGATGACTTTCTATCAACAATCATTGATGTGATAGACAAGAACAATTTCACAGAGTTTAATCATTTGGTTAGGTATGCGAGAGAAGAAAACCCTACCTTATTAAGACTTATCGTTGACAAAACTTACTTTTTTGCCAAATATTTAGATTCACGAAGGTATAGCACAGATAAAGGCTAAAGAACTTCATCAGAAAATTCCTTGACGAATACTCCTAATGAAACTAGAGACGTCATATCAATCTCTACTTTAATAGAATTATAATGGAGAAAAAGCTATGCAAGTAATCTTACCAGATGAACAAATTCATCAAATCCAACTTTTACTTTCTAATCTTATAAAGAAAGAAATCAGAGAGCAATTAGACAAGAGAGGTATCGATAGCCCCTATTTGAACAAACAACAAGCTTGTAACTATTTAGGTATATCAAATAATACACTGGATTCTTGGATTATAAAAGGCTTACCCAAAATCAAAATCGGTAAAACTATTCGATTCCATAAAGAAGCTATCGATCAATGGCTAAACTCACATAACTAGAAATATCTATATTTTTGTTTTATAATAGTCATGATATTTTCTGGTTCGATACACAAGGAGAATATCATGACTATCAGTAAGACAAAAAACGGAACTTATCGCTTAAAAATCTATATCCCAATTGAAGCACGAATGCCACTTGGAATTGTCAATAGCAACTATTACGATAAGCGATTTAAAACTAGAAAGGAGGCAAGACAAGCTGAGATAGACTTGCAAAAGGAGATATTCTTTTCTCAGACTTCTATAACAATATCTGGTGGGACTCTTATAAAGCAGGTCAAACTACATCTACTTCTAAACCACCAAGCAGGTCAACAGTTGCTAATACCAAAACCTGTTTTGAAAAACATATACTACCACTTCTTGGAAACTATACGATACAGTTTCTGAACCAAAATAAGAAAGTTATTCTAAATCTAATGACATCTAAGGCTAATGAATATGCGAACTTCAAATCTTTACGTAGCTATGTGATTTCCATTTTTGATTGGGCAGAAGAACTTGAATATATAGAAGCTAATAAAGTTGCAAAAATATTAAGAAGAATAAAGGCCACTAAAAAGATTCAACTTGCAGAGTCAAAGAAAGAGGAAGATTTATATCTAACTCATGAACAACTACAAGAATGGTTCTCAGAATTTCAAGAAGATTTAGATAATGATAAAATAACTCTGAAAGATTATGTCCTATTTTATCTCACTTTTTTCTTAGGTGATAGAAAATCTGAAACCTATGCTCTTCAATGGAAACATATCGACTTTTCAAAATCACAGATTCAGCTAATTCAAGCTTTAGATAGATATGGACAAGTAAAATCTACTAAGGGAAATAAGAAAACTATTTTCTCTATTTCTAATGACTTACTTCAGCTTCTTACCTCTTGGAAAGAGCAACAAATATGAACTAGCAAAGTTTGGCATCATCAGTAATCCAGAACAATTTGTTTTTACATATATCGACACAAAAGGAAACGTCAATAAGCCTTTACACGCTGACTATCTAAACAATAAAATGAAAAGCATTAGAAAGCGACACAAAGAGCTGACACATGCTACACCTCATAAACTGCGACACACAGGAGCGACACTTGCTAAACAAGCAGGAATGAGCTTAGAAGCAATTTCTGAAGCACTAACACATAGCGATACAGGTACAACTCAAATTTATGTCAATACTTCTAATGTAGTTCCTATGGCAGTTGGTGAATTTGCTTTAAAGTCTCTAAAACAATAAGGTAAAAATAAGGTGAACTTTGAGGTAAACTTTTTAAAAAAACACGAAAAAAGCACCCATAAGGTAAACTTTTGAGTGCTTTGAAACGTTGATATAATCGTATTGATTAACGTTTTGAGGCAACTGACTTGTCAGGTTGCAGCCACATTTGTAAGCGACTAAAGTCGCAACAACTGTGTCAATTGCACCAATTTAGTATGGAAGCATAAAAAAGAACACCCCGAAAGGTGCTCTTTGTAAGTATAGTAATTCTCTCGAATTAACGTTTACTAAATTGTGAAGCTTTACGAGCTTTTTTCAAGCCTGGTTTCTTACGTTCAACTTTACGTGAGTCACGTGTAAGAAGTCCTGCGCGTTTCAATGAATCGCGGAAGTCTGGGTCTACTTGAAGAAGGGCACGAGCGATACCGTGACGGATAGCTCCTGATTGACCAGCGTATCCACCACCTACAACGTTAACGAAAACGTCGTATGAACCTACAGTTGAAGTAACTGCGAATGGTTGGTTGATGACAAGACGAAGGTCAGCGTGTGGGATGTACTCTTCAACATCTTTTTTGTTAACAGTGATTTTACCAGTTCCTGGAACAAGGCGAACGCGTGCAACAGCGTTTTTACGACGTCCAGTACCTGCATATTGTGCTTGTGACATACTTTATTGTTCCTTTCCTTAGATAAGTCCTGAAATATCAAGAACTTCTGGTTGTTGTGCAGCGTGAGTGTGCTCAGCTCCAACGAATACTTTCAATTTCATACCTTGAGCGCGACCAAGAGTATTGTGTGGAAGCATACCTTTAACTGATTTCTCGATCAAACGTACTGCATTTTTAGAACGAAGTTCACCAGCAGAGATTGATTTCAATCCACCTGGGTGGTTTGAGTGAGTGTAGTAGATCTTATCAGATGCTTTTTTACCAGTCAATTTAACTTTTTCAGCATTGATAACGATTACGAAGTCACCCGTATCAGTGTGTGGTGTGAATGTTGGTTTGTTTTTTCCGCGAAGTACGCTAGCAACAACTGCTGAAAGGCGTCCAAGAGGTACATCAGTTGCGTCAACAACGTACCATTTGCGTTCTACTTGGCCTGGTTTAGCCATGAATGTAGTTTTGTTCATGATTTCTCCTATATGAATATCGTTTTTGTTTACAGGGCGGATGTTCCGGTCCGCAAGTTATTTGAAAGGTTCCGGGGCCTTACAAATGGGGTAAACAATACCGTCTACTATTGTATCAAAATTCTCAGATAAAAGTCAAGAGATTGGGAAAATATTTTTTTATTTCTGCCAGATTTTCAATCTTTTTTCTTCCTGTTCCTGAAGGATTGTCTGAAAAATTTTAGAGACTAAATAAATGGCACAAGTCAAGAATAGCGTAACCACTAGATAATTGATCAAACGACCGTGGTCTCCAACCAATGGCGGTTTTGTCAAAAAGCCATAATCTCCACCCGTCATTAGATTGACCACAAAGATCACAGCATTCAGTGAAGATGTGATGATTAGGGTTCGTTTGAAGTCCAATAAGCTAGCATCGTAGTCCTTCAAAAGATAAATCAAGGAATTTCCAAGGAGGGCTAGGTGACCGAAAACAAAGGACAGGATAGCGATGTGGGGGAAGGGATAGGGATCTGGCACTGGATAAACAAAGGCTGCCAAAGTCCCAAAGGTTCCAAGCACAGCAAAGTACTGTTTGACTCTAGAAACACCCGGGGTCAAAAGCACTACAAACATTGCCAGACGGCAATGATAAAAGGGTAGACTTTCTGTCAAAGGCATCTGATTTACCAAATACCAACCGTAAAGTAGAATTAATTGAACGGCCTGTAAAATCTGGAAAAATCGTTGGCAAACTTTTTTATCACCATAACGATAGGCAAGAAATACAGTCAATGCCAATAAAGTAAATAGACTTCCATACCAAAGAAGATCAAATTGGGGTGGCTCCGTCGGCTGCGTGCTAAATAAAGCATCCCAAACATTCATGTAACTTTCCTCATTTTCATATAAACTAACCTCTTACTTAACTCTATAGAGCCTAGCTTACATTTATTTCATATAATTTTGTGTAAAAGAAACTGTCGATCTTAATATAAAACAAAGCTTCTAATCGACATATTGTTCCCACTCACCCTGATAGACCTGCCATAAAATTTCCATTTGTTCTTTGGTTATTCGTTTTTCAGATAGGGGTGGGAGATTCTTGATATCAAAAAATTCAAGTTCTGCAATTTCTTGATTTTCTTGAAATTGTCCATCTAACAACTGACAGTCAAAGACGAACTTGGCATACTGTTTGTTCTGAAGTTGAAAGCGATTGGTATCAAAAACTGCCAATAAAGAGCCTACTTCTGCCGAAAATCCTGTTTCTTCCTGAACTTCTTTTCGGATATTTTCCTTGGGAGAATATCCTACCTCGCCAAAGCCACCAGGTAATGCCCAAGTATCCTCTCCTTGCCCTCTAACCAGGCAAATCTTCTGATTTTGAACAATCCATGCCCTTACATACATCAAGGGCGTTGCATAGCTACCTGTTGGTTTTAAAATTGCAGTCAATTCCTCTTGATCGAGCTCTGTTTGATCCTGCAAGACACTCCATAAAATCTGACGTAAATCCTCATAACGTTCACGGTCATAAGGATCCTTTGAATAGGTCAACCCAGTATCAGTGATAGCTAACATTCTCTGAATAGCTTTGGCGAAATCAGTTGTGCTCATTTTCTAGGCTTTCTACTAGCTTGGCTAGATTCATAGAGTTCGAACCTTTAAGCAGAATCTGGTCATGTGCGCCAAGACTTTCCTTGACCTGCTTAACCATAGCTTCAAACTGGTCCTCATCGGCTGTTTTCTTGAAGTAGTACACATGACCGATTGGGAACATTTGACTGACTAATTGAGCCAATCCAGCAATGTCTTCACCGTAAAAAATAACAGTATCAAGGGCATCGGGTGTAATGCTCAAAATCATTTGATTATGAAGTTGAACAGACTGATCTCCAAGTTCTTTCATATCCGCCAGAACTGCGAGTTTCTTACCACCTTCATTGGCCGGGATGGCAGAAAACGTTTCTAAAATCAACTTCATGGCAGTTGGATTGGCATTGTAAACATCTGATAAGATATCCGCTCCATTAGCTGCCTTTTTCCACTCGGTACGATTACGGGTCAATTCAAGATTTTGGAAGGCTTGACGGATTTGCTCTTCAGTCACTCCTTCTTGCAGGGCAACATAAGATGCAATCATAGCATTAGTCGCATTGTACTTACCTGTTACTGGCAAGTCAAGAGCCTGCTCTAAGAAATTGGCCTTGAAGGTTAAGCTATCCTTACGCTCAATCAATTCTGTAATTTCGAGTTCTGCACCTGGACCAAAACGAACTACTTTTTGATCAGCAGGTAGATAATCCTCTACAATAGGATCAGCTGGCGCCAAAAGTAAGGAACCCTTTTCCATCCCATCAGCGATTTGTAATTTACCTTTTGCAATTTCAGAACGGTCCTTAAAGAAAGCCAGATGAGCTTCTCCAACCAAGGTCACGATAGCTGTCTTTGGATAAGCTAATTCAGACAAAAGATGTATATCTCCTAGGTGATCCTGCCCCATTTCCAAGACCAGCTTTTCGGTACCATCTGGCATATGGAGAACCGTGTAGGGAAGGCCAATCTCATTATTGTAGTTCCCTTGTGTTTTGTAGGTTTTGTAGCTTGTTGAAAGCAAGTGGGCCAACATATCCTTGGTAGTAGTCTTCCCATTTGAACCTGTAACAGCAAAGACATCGACACCAGTCTTTTGAAGGTAATAGGCTGCAAGAGTTTGAAAGGCAGTCAAGGCATCTTCTACCAAAAGATAAGGATGACCTTCTACTTCTTTCTCTGATAAGGTTAAAGCAGCGCCATTTTCAAAAGCTGTCTCGATAAAGTCATGACCATCACGCACCCCCTTTAGCGGCACAAATAAATCCCCAGGTCCAATCAAACGACTATCAAACTCAGCCTTGACCAGTGGGCTATCCACATAGCTTGTCACATCATTTTTTGCACCGACAGCACGCGCAACTTCGTGAATCGTAAGTTTCATATTTACTCCTTTAAAAAGGGGCAAGGAGTCCTTCCCCGCCCTTATAGCTATCTTTACAATAGGTGCGCTTCACGTTTATTAAAGCTTTCTTTAGCAAGGTCCACCAAACGCTCGATTAGTTCTGGATAGCTAACCCCCATATTGTCCCAAAGCAATGGATACATAGACCATTGGGTAAATCCAGGCATAGTGTTAAGCTCGTTTAGGAAAACTTCTCCCTTATCTGTATAGAAGAAATCGCAACGTGATAAGCCAAGTCCACCAATAGCACGGAAGGCAGTTTCTGCATTTTTACGCATGACTGCTACCACATCATCACTAATCTTAGCTGGGATATCCATAGTAATCTTATTATCGATATATTTGGCTTCATAGTCATAGAAGGCTACGTCTTTGACAACTTCACCAGGTAGCGTGCTCTTAACATCATAGTTCCCTAAGAGACCAACTTCGATTTCACGTGCATTGACTCCTTGTTCTACCAAGACACGACTATCGTACTTGAAGGCAAGCTCTAAAGCTTGATGGAGTTCCTCTTTATTTTCAGACTTAGAAATCCCTACACTAGAACCCATATTTGATGGTTTAGTAAAGACTGGATAGGTTAATTTCTTCAACTTCAGCAATCTTAGAAGACAAGTCATCCCCTTCAACAATAGCTACGTAAGGAACTTGGGCAATTCCAGCAGATTCCAATACACGCTTAGTTGTGATTTTATCCATGGCAAGGCTTGAAGATAGGATATTACAACCGACATAAGGCATTTTCAAGACTTCTAAGAAGCCTTGAACGGAACCATCTTCTCCCATAGGTCCATGAAGAACTGGAAAAACAACCGCTCCTTCTTCGTAGATAGCACTTGGAGCAATTTTCTTATCCCAATCAATCGTTTCATTGGTCATGAGACGTTCATCTTGTCCAGGAGTCTGGGTAAATTCTTGGGTTTTGATGAAATCACCGGACTGGCTGATAAAGAAGGTTTTGACTGCGAAACGATCATAGTTGACCGCACGCATGACACTCTCAGCTGACAAGACAGACACTTCACGTTCTGCACTGCGTCCACCATATAATAGAATAATTGTTTGTTTCATATGATTTGTTCCAATTCTAATAGAATACTCGTTCTTTAGTATATCACATTTGTCCTTTTTTTTAAACTTGTACAGCAAAAAACAAGAAAAGAGACCAAATCAAAATGGGATCAAAATGAGATTCAGGCTCTTTGTATAGTGTATTGAAATAAGATATGAACAAAGAGATTAGGAAAGTCAAATTAATTTCTAAAAACGTTTTAGATTCCTTGTCGTACTATTCTAGGCTCAATCCACTATACTATAAAAATGGAGAGGACATCAATTGTCCTCTCCAGATCTTATACTCAATGAAAATCAAAGAGCAAACTAGGAAGCTAGCCGCAGGTTGCTCAAAACACCGTTTTGAGGTTGTGGATAGAACTGACGAAGTCAGTAACACATATACGGCAAGGTGAAGCTGACGTGGTTTGAATTTTATTTTCGAAGAGTATTAGCTTTTCTTCAACCCACTACAGTTGATAAAGAACTGAAAAAGAATCACAAATGTGATCCTTCTTCTCTTGTATTTCGCTTTAATGAAAAGTAGTCTGGTACTGGATCTTTACCCGTTTCAGACCAAGGATGGCAACGTAATATCCTAGCCAAGCCCATCAAAACTCCCTTGAATCCATGTTTTTCAATAGCCTGAATCATATAGTTTGAACAACTAGGCTCAAATCTGCAAGACGGTGGAAAAGCTGGCGAGATAAAGCATTGGTAAAAGCGCACTGGCGCAATTAAGATTTTTTTCATTATTTATTATTTATTATTTGTTACAGCCATGGTGTGTAGTTGGCTGATTTCTTTTTTATTGAGACGGCGTGATTCTCCTGGACGAAGTCCTGTCAAGTCTAGATGCCCAAAACGAGTTCGAGAAAGTTTATCTACTTGGAGACCAACAGCTTCAAACATTTTTTTGACCTGGTGATTGCGTCCCTCATGGATTGTCAACTGTACAACTGAACGGTTTTTAACTGGATCTACTTTAAGAATCTCATAAACAGCCGGCTTGGTCTTCTTGCCATCAATCTCTACTCCACGAGTCAAAGGATGAAGATTTTCTTTGTTGGCAATCCCTTTCACACGCGCAACATAGACCTTATCAATCTCATTACGAGGGTGAATCATCTCATCTGTAAAGTCCCCATCATTAGTCAAAATCAAGACTCCAGACGTATCCCAGTCCAAACGTCCCACAGGGTAAATACGCTCTTTCACATTGGGTAAGAGATCTACAACAGTCTTACGACCCTTGTCATCTGTCACGCTGGAAATCACACCGCGTGGTTTATTGAGCAGATAGTAGACCTTTTCTTCGTTATAGATTGGTTGTCCTTCAACTTCGACCTTGTCGCCTGACTTGATAGTAGTCGCTAGTTCACGAACCACTTGGCCGTTAACCGTCACCAAGCCTTGCTTGATCAACTCTTCTGCTTTTCTCCTACTGGCCACACCTGCGTGGGCAATATATTTATTGATTCTCATCTTCTTCTATCCTTTCACCAAATAATTGGCTTTCTTGTGCTTGAATATCAAGCTCATCTATCACGGGCAACTCTTCCAAATGGTTAATGCCCATGTAATCTAGGAAATAATCCGTCGTTACATAGAGATTAGGGCGTCCAAGAACCTCTTTTTCCCGTCTTCTTTTATCAAGTCAAAGGCTTGCAACTTAGCTAGCGCTCCACTTGAATTAACCCCCCGAATAGCATCGATCTCTATCCGTGTGATAGGCTGCTTGTAAGCAATGATGGACAAGGTTTCAAGGGCAGCTCGAGATAGGCTCTGGTTGATGGGTGCCTTAGAGTATTCTTTCAAAATGGCTGCAAATTGAGGCTTGGTTACCAATCTGTAGGCACCACCTGTCTCAATCAGGGCTAGACTAGAATCCTGGTCTTTTTCATACTTTTGAGTTAACTTTTCTAAGCTTTGCTGGATACCAGTCGGTGGCAAAGAGAGGAGCTCAGCCAACTGGCGAATCCTTATTCCCTCTTCACCCGCTACAAACAAGAGCGCTTCTATTTCTGCTAAAGTACTCATATTTCCTCTCTATCAAGCTTGACTCTGCTCTACTTGATTTTCCTCATTCTTTTTCAGGAGATAGATATCTCCAAAGCTCTCTTTTTGAATTAAGAGAATTTCTTGGGTTTTAATCAACTCCAAGGTTGCTAAAAATAGTGTGATGACCTCTTGTAAATCCTTGGTTTCTTTAAACAAATCCTGCAAGCACAATTGCTCTCCTTCAACCAAGGCTTCTCGAACAATAACCATCATATCCTCAATCTTATACTCATCTCGTAAAATGGTTGTATGATTTTGCGAGAATTCTTCCTTTTTCTTGGAAAGCAAGTTTGAAAAGGCTAAGAAAAGATCAATCGTCGTCTTATCATGCACAAGTTCAGCATCCTCATAAATCAACTCTGTCGGCGCTTTTGAGTAATATTGAGCTCGTTCTTGATGCTTGACTTCCAACTGCTCTCCCAAAAGTTTAAACTTGCGGTATTCTTCGATTTGAGAAAGGAGGTCCTGCTCCAGATCATCCTCTAGGTCCGTCACTTCTGCAACCTTCGGCAAGAGCTTGCGACTCTTGATTAGCATGAGTTGACTAGCCATGACCATGTACTCACCTGCGACTTCTAAACGCATGGCTTGTAAGGTCGAGATATAGGCTAGATATTGCTCGATAACCTCTGTAATCGGTACATCATAGATATCCATCTGGTACTTTGAAACCAAGTGCAAAAGAAGATCCAAAGGCCCTTCAAAATCTTTTAATTTAATATCCATTATCTATATTTTTCCAAGGTCATGACTGTCTTTAATCCCAACTTTTTAGCAATTTCGTACAAGTCAACCTTTTCTTCGATTTGTCTTAATATAAACTGTTCTCTCAATCCTTGAGCCGATAAGTCTGAAAAGCCTTTTTCCTTGAGAAAAGCTTCCAACTGACGAAAGGCCCATTGACGAGAGTAGGGCTTACCAGCCTTTTCAAAGAGGTAGGTCTGTCCCATCAAGGGTTCTAACTCCGCAAGCAAATTTGTGGGAAGGCTCAAGATTCTTTGTTGAGAAGCTTTATTGACTCTCAACACTTGAAAATCTAGGTTCACATCACTTGTTTAAGGCTAGAATTTCACTTGGTAAGAGGCCCAATTCAACTATCAGTAAGGCCAACAAGCGTCCCTCTGGATAGGCACTTTCTTGCCAGAAAGAACTGAGGTCTAAAAGTTCTGACTGAACTTGCTTTTTCTCAGCCTGTTTCGACAATTCTAAACGATAAAAGGTGCTAATCATTCCTTTCTGGTATAAAAAGTAAAGAAATTGATTGCAAGCAGAAACCTTCCGCTTTTGGGCACTTATTTTAAAATTTGATAATTGAGCTTGGTAGATTTTTAAACTTGTCTCAGAGATTCGTTCTCCAACAAGATCTAAAAACTGCTCCAAGTCATACTTATAGGATTGCTTAGAATTTACAGACAAACCTTGTTTTTCTTCTAAAAATACTGAAATCCATTCTCTCATTTGCTTCGAATCTCATATTCCTTACTAAAATCATGCAGAAGGGCATTGACAGCCTTAAGGATTGATTTCCGTGTAATAATGCCTTGGAAGATACCATCCTTGTCAACGACTGGTAGGAAAGACTCATCCACTAACTTATGTAAAACATCCGTCAGTGTATAGTCTGGACTGACAACTGCTACGTCCTTCTTGGTCATATGTACAATATCCGTATCTGCCATGGCTTCCTGACTCAAGCCCTGCTCCATCTGGTAGGCCAGAATGTCTCTAAGTCCAATGGTTCCGACAAATTCTTTCTCATCAGTCACTACTGGCACTCTGGTATAGGTCATCTGGCTAAGGAGGAGAATTGCATGATCTGCATTGTGGGTATCAATGAGCACAGCCAAATTTTCAGCAGGAGTTAAAAAGGTTTCCTCTTGCTCCAGTAAAAACTGTTCAAACTCTTTGGCAATCATCGAGCAAACTCCTTGGACAATCCTGGATAGACCTCATGGTTACGTGTCAAAAAGTCCACTTTGAAACTCTTGTCATCAATTTCCACACGAGCGTAGAGACATTCTCTGATAGTTCCACGTGGTTGACTGATAGAACCAGGATTTAGAAAGAGAGTTTTCCCTTCCATCCAAGCATTTGGAACATGCAAGTGCCCATAAAGGCAGATATCTGCATCTTCCTCTTGAGCCCAGAAATCTAGTTTTTGGAAATTGAAGTTAATATCAAACAAATGTCCATGGGTCTGGATGATCTTGGTAGGACCCAGTTGAGTCACCAAGCGTTCTGGATAATCCGAATAAAAGTCCATATTTCCTCTGACGACCTGGATTCCTTCCCAGAGGGGTGAATCTGGGCGAAGCTCAGAGTCACCATCGTGAAAAATAGCATCGACTTTCCCCAGATAGCGGTCACGGATTTCTTCTACAATCAAGCTATCTCCGTGGGAGTCACTCATTACAATGATGGTTTGCTTTGCCATGATGGAAATACCTCCAAAAGTTTCTTAACGGCTAAGGCACGGTGGGATTGACTATTTTTTTCTTCGAGGGTTAATTCAGCTGATGATTTGCCAGTTTCTCCTACTAAGAAGAGCGGATCATAACCAAAGCCATTTTCACCCTTAGGTTCAAAGTTAATGTAGCCTGGCCAGTCAGCTTCGACAACTAAGCTTTCCTTACCTGGGCTAGCTACGACCAGGGTTGTATGGAATTGTGCCGAACGGTCCTTGAGTTCAAAGACCATAGCCAACTCGTGCAAGAGTTTAGCATTATTTTCTTGGTCAGTAGCGCCTACTCCTGCGAAACGAGCTGACCAGACACCTGGTAATCCACCGAGGACATCAACCTTAAGACCAGAGTCATCAGCTAAAACCATCTTGCCTGTTAATTTAGAAATAGTTTCTGCCTTAAGGCGGGCATTTTCTTCAAAGGTCATACCTGTTTCAGCTACTTCAGGCAGATCAGGATAGTCATTGAGATTTTCTACATCATAACCTAGCTTATCAAAGATAGCACGAAATTCCTTGGTCTTGCCCTCGTTACGAGTCGCGATCAACAAGGTTTCTCTGACCTTATTTGTCTCAAAGAAATCTTGAACGTTGACTCCTTCTTTAGGCAATTCGACATGCAGAAGTTGACCATTTTCAACTAAGAGCAAGGCACCCTGACGTTGAATGACTTCTAAGTTTCGGTCCGCTTCTTGGTTGAGAATATCTACCACAAAGGAGAGTAGTCGATAGGCTGAACCATATCGTAAAACAGTGACTGAAAGCGGAAATCCTCGCTCCTCATCTCGAAAGATTTTGGCCAAATCAAATAGCGGAAACTCTAACTCATCATCCGTCAAAGTCCGAATGCCACCAAAAACACTGTAGGATCCAACATACCAGTCTTGGTCATCCTTGTATTCATAAATTTTGTTTGTCATAATGTTACATGCTCCACATGAATCTCTTTTTCCAGCCATTCTGCTCCTATCTGGGCAAAACTTTGGCTATTTGCAGTTGTATAAAAACGGTGTTGAAGGGGCGCCGCATCTCGGATACGGTTAATCTCAAAGTAATTGAGTAAGACTGAGATATCGCGCACACACTCAGCTCCACTATCGATCAGCTGAACCTTAGGCCCCATGACATTTTGAATAATGGGTCTGAGGAGTGGATAATGAGTACAGCCCAAAATTAAGCTATCTACTTTTCCGACTAAGGGACGCAAGGTTTCATAGACAACTTTCTTGGTCACACTGGTCGATAGAGCACCTGACTCTACCAAGGGAGCAAACTTAGGGCAGGCCAAGCTTTCCACTTGTAAATCTGGGTCTAGATCATGAATCTTTTGTCGATAAATATCTGATTTTACCGTCATCGGGGTTCCAATCACACCGATCTTGCCACCCTGACTCGCTTTGATAGCTGCTGATGCACCAGGCAAAATCACACCCAGCACCGGAATATCCAACTTAGCTTTAATCTCTTCCCAGACGACTGCCGTTGCTGTATTACAAGCAATGACAATCATCTTAACATTCTTGGTCAAAAGAAAGTTGACCAGTTGCCAAGTATATTCACGAATCTGCTCAGCAGGACGGGGACCATAAGGAGCCCGTGCCGAATCTCCAATATAGACGATTTCTTCATGGGGAAGCTGGCGCATGAGTTCACGTACAACCGTCAAACCTCCAACGCCCGAATCCAAAAAACCAATCGGTCGATTATCCATACAGTCTTCTTTCTAGTATTTTTTCTGATTGATAGTTCATTATCATTACATTTCTTCCTGAAATTGCTGACAGACTGGGTAGCTCCCCACTGTCTCCCTCTTAATCATAATCAATTATCAATAGAATGCAAGGAAAAAGTCTTATCTCTAAATATCAGTCAAACATAGTGAGAAGTCTGGAACTTTCATCCCAGACTTTTCCTATTTATTTCTTTTTATTGTTAGCAAGGGCTGCTTTTTGTTGGCGAATGATTTGGTGGTAAACTTGTTGTACTTTAGCTTCACTTGGCTTTTGACCGTTTGCACTCAAGAGAGTACGAACTGCTTCTGCATTCAAACGTGGGTTATCCGCAAATTCTTTTTCGATTTGCTTGCGCACCAAGTACATACCTCCAAGAGCTCCTCCTAGAAAAGCCAAAAGAATCAATACAATTGCTAAAATAAGGTTCATAACATTTCTCCTGTTTCTTTTTGAATCTTCTATATTATACCATAAAGTCCTACGCCTGACTAGTTTGAGTTACGCTTTCAAAAAAATGGATGCTAGCTAAAAAAGAGCCCTTCTATTCCTTAGAAGAAGGCTCTTTCTGAACTTGTTATATAGTACGTTAAGACAAGATAAGCCCTGATATTTTAATACCAATACCCTATCAAATCCTATTTTTTTTACTTATGTCTTTTTTTAAAGATCACATTTAATCCCTTGGAATGATTGTGCGATAAAGTTTTGCTCTCTCCTCAATAGGTGTATCGTAATATCGTTTTTTCTGGTCCAATTTAGCAATTTCTGCCATTTCTTGATTGCTTAATTCAAAGTCCAAAATATCAATATTCTCCTGTAAATGAGCCCGAGAAGTAGACTTAGGAAAGACCAAGTTGCCCATTTGAATATGCCAACGAAGAATGATTTGGGCTGGGGATTTCCCATATTTTTGACCGAGTTCTTGGAAAATCGCTTCATTAAGCAAATTGGTATCGCCATGTCCTAGTGGATACCAACTTTCAAGGTGGATGTCATAGGGTTTGATTTGCTTTCTCAATTCGCTACGTGTGGCATAGGGATGGAGTTCGACTTGTAGGGCTGCCGGTTTGATTGTGGCAGCTTCTAAAACTTCATCAAGCGCTTTTCCTTCAAAGTTTGATAGTCCAATAGAGCGTACCTTACCTTGTTTAACAGCTTCCTCCATGGCATGATAAGCGCCAATGTAGTCACCGACTGGCTGATGTAGCAAGAGCAAATCAATATAATCTGTATCCAAACGATCTAACATCTTGTCAATCTGAGCTAAGCTCTTTTCATAACCATAATCGCTGACCCAGAGTTTGGTTGTGATGAAGATTTCCTCACGAGGAATGCCTGATTGCTTCACAGCTCGTCCCACTGAACGTTCATTTTGATAGGCATGTGCCGTATCAATCTGGCGATAACCAAGCTCCAAGGCTGTTCGTACAGCTTGGACGGTTTCTTCTCCTTCTGGAATCATAAACACTCCTAGTCCCATTTGTGGCATATCGTAGCCACTGTTTAAGCTTACATAAGTTTGTTTGTCATCTTGTTTCCTCTTTCTATATTTAAGCTATTCAAAACCGATACGGTGTCTTTCTACCCTACAATCTGCCAGCTTCCGTCTTGTTTTTTAAATACACGTGTCCCAGGGATAGACCAGGTTCCTTCCGAACCATAGATATTAGCCGTAATCCGTTGGCGAATCTTTAAGTTCACACGGTTTCCCTCTTGACTCAGACTATAATGAAGATCTGTAAATTGAAAATACCGCATATCACCATTTTCAATGTCTTTCAACCATTCTTCCTTAGTCTGACGTCTCCCAGTAATATGAACAGCGATATAATCGTCAGGCAAAAGCTGCTTTAATTTTGGGATATTTTGATCAATCAGCGCTTGTTGTAATTCTTCATAACGAGCAATAATCGCTTCTTGATCCTCCTTTGAAAGATCTGTTGTGTTGCTTTCAATCTGTCCGTGTTCAACTCCTGTCTTAGTTGAACTGGTTTGACTCGTTGAGGTTGTACTATAGTTCATTTGGCTTCCTTTCGAAGTTTGACTGCATGCAGTGAGTCCTGCGATACTGAGGATAATAATGCCTACAAAAAGTAGTCTTTTCATATTTTCCTCCTTATTTTTCAATGCTATCTGTTCGTGCCCACATAAAGTTGGACTCACGCTTAGCAATCAACCAGTTACCGTCAACCTTTTCATAGCTGTCATGGTAGCGTACACCTTGGGTCAATTGAATCTCTTTGCCATTTTCATCACGGATGAGAACCACTTGGCAATAAGCTATGCCCGTCGCATGGCTATCATCTGTAAAAGTCACTGTCTGTTGACCATTGATATGGTAGACGGTATGGAATAAATTGAGGTAGTTGGAGAAAGCTTGGCCAATTTCCTGACGACCTTGGTAGCTGTTGCCTACTTTCCCCTTGTTACGTGATGACACCTCTGCATCTTCCTTAAATAATTGGAGTTGCAAGTCCACATCCTTGGTATCAGCAAGGATGGAAAAAGTATCGACGAGTTCTTTTAATTCTGAGCGGTTTGTTAATTCAGTTGTATTCATCATGTATCCTTCTTTCTATTTTAAAAATGTCTGGTTAGAGCTTCCAAGTGATCTGATTGATTACCCAACCAAGGAGTATCGCGATAAGGGCAAGGATAAAGATCAAATGAAATCCTTGATAGGCTTGAGTCGTTTCATTTGATAGCTGTACTTGACTAGCATAGATGAGTCCATAGATGGAAGCCATAAAGGTTTGCCCCAGTGTCCGCATCAATAGGCTAAATGTGGTAGCAATATTCAGTTGTCCTTTTGGAACAGCTTCCTGAAAAGCCACTTGAGCCGGAGGAAAGACGAGTCCTTGTCCAAGCCCAAGAAAGGCACCGCTCCCTGCAATGTAAAGATAGGAAGTCGAAACAGGCGCCAAGGCCATCATGATCGCCGAAAAGGCAATCGATGCAAAGCCTACATTGATCAATTTTTTAAAAGTCCATCGTCCAATCAAGCTAGCTGCCAGACGGGTTGCTACCATCACTGCGATGGAACTTAGAATCTGTGTCCCACCAGCTAGGGTTGCATTGGTCTTTAGCACCAATTGTGCCCACATAGGAGCATAGATGCTATAACCAATGGTAAAAGCATAGATCAAGACCACCAGCATATTTTTTGTGAGATAAGAACTGTTTTTCAAGAGACTGATTGGCAAAATCGGATCTTCTACTCGTTTTTCCCAATGCCATAAGATTGTGGCAAGGATGACCACTACTCCAGCAAATCCCAAATTGATAAAGAGGGTTTGGCTGGTCACATGACTAATCCAGTATAGTAAGAGGCCAGAGACCGCTACGAGAAGGCCACTTCCGATCGCATCTACTTTTGGCTTGTGGGTTACCACTGTTTCTTGGTAAAAGACTTGTAAGAGGATGACTGACAAGAGCCCAAAGGGAATCAAGCTATAAAAGACCCAGGACCAGCCCAATAAATCTACGATGAAACCACCGATGATAGGTCCCAGGATGCTAGCTACACTATAAAAGGCTGTCACCCACCCAAGAGCTTTGGCTCTCTCCTTACTCTCTGGAAAGAGCTTGGCGTAGATCACATAGGGAATCGAAACCATGCCCCAATTCCTAAGCCCATCATCCCTCTAGCAAAGACCATGACCCAGATATTCCAGGATAGGCCGCCAAGAAGAGAGGCTAGAAGAAAAATCATCGTTGCAATTTGAAAGGCTTTTTTATTGCCAATCACCTCACCTAATTTCCCCCAGAGCACCGTCGTTAATGCTATAAAGAAGAGTAAGATGGAGGTCAGGAGGCCAAGCTGGTTGACCCCATTTAAATCTTTGATAATGTGTGGAAGGGCGGTGTTGAGCATGGTGGTATCCAGCCCTCCTATAAAGTTAGCTAGTAGCAAGGCTACCATCGATACACGTTTTTGTTTATCGGTCATTCCTTCTCCTTTCAAGAAGTTTTCTCTTTCAGTTGATGGTATTAGTATAGTCCTTTCTGACTTGTTTCGGAAGACAGAAAATGTTATGATTGTATAAAGTCTAGACTTTATACAAAGGAGAGCGTTATGTATATCCAACAGTTGGCAACCTTTATCCAAGTGGCCGAATCAGGCTCATTTGGCAAAGCTACAGAAACCCTTTTTATTTCCACTCCAGCCATTGTCCAACAAATCAATCTACTAGAAGAACGCTGTGGGTTTCCTTTGTTCAACCGCAGTAACAGAGGAGTCACCCTCACACCTGCTGGGCAATCTCTCTATGAAGACGGGAAGCAAATCATTGCTTTATCCGATCAAGCCTTAGAACGTGCAAGAAATATCTTCGAAAATAGCCTCATGACCATCAAGATTGGAAGTTCTCCTATTTTCCGTGCCCGTGTGCTCATCGATGCCATGAATCTGACGAGAGAAGACCAGCTCCAATTCCACTATGAAATTCCAAATCTAGTTTCTGAATTGGGGCAATTTAAACAGTTTGACCTGCTTGGAAAGCAGTGCGATCTCCTAGAAGCCATCTTTTGTGACCTAGCTTGGGCGGACCAATGCCAATTTTTTGAACTCTTTCAAACCCCTGTTTGCATCGCGGTCAATCAACTCCATCCCCTAGCAAAGAAAAAGAAGGTGACCTTAGAGGACATCCTTCCATATACCATTATTCTTGCTCGAGAGGGGGCCATCAGCCAACTGGATGCTCTGCGAAAGGATCTCCAAGACTTAGATCCAGAAATTTCCATTCAAGACGCCCAAACTATTGGTCAGGACTCGATTTCCATGACCGAGGTGCTGCCCTATATCTTTATTACCCAAAAGATTTTTCAGGACAACCACACAAGTCTCGTCACCATTCCCTTAGAGACACCTCACAGTCTCCCATATGGCCTGCTCTATGCCAAAGAACCTTCCCAAGCCACGCTGGATTTTTTAGACTATGTGGCAGAACACAAGGAAGAACTGATTGCTAAATGGCAGTAAATCTTGTTTTTATGCTCTTTTGAAAAATCTTGTAACAAATTCAGTAGCACCTTATCATAGGAATGTTACATACTTCTTCAATCTTAGATAAATGAAAGAATTTAACTTTAATATAAAAAGCGGACAAACTAGAATTCTGAAATTCAGAATTCTAACTTGTTCGCTTTTTTCTAATTTATCAATTTCAAAAATTTAGAGCATGCACTTCCTGAGAGGTACCAATATTTTCCCAACACTCTGTATACACCTAGTTACCTAGTTTTCTCTCTGAATTGAGCTTTAATCTACATAAATCGCTAGGGTTTGATAAGGCTTAAGACTTACCTTTTCAGCAAGTTCCACATTCTCATAGTTTGACAAGAGCACGCGCCCTGCTTGATATTCTGCTGGAATTGTCACTTCAGCTTCGTTTCCATAGAAATGATTGAGTACCAAGAGTTTTTGACCGTCTAAGTGGCGTTCAAAGGCGTAGACCTGCTTGCTATCTTCAAGTGCTGGCTGATAGCTCCCTTCTGAAATGATGGGCATTGCTTTACGCAATCGAATCAATTCTTTATAGAATTTAAAGATTGGTCCGTCGATTTCATTTTCAACGTTGATGTCTTTATAAGATTTACCTACCTTCAACCATGGAGTACCTGTTGAAAATCCTGCATTTTCAGAAGTATCCCATTGCATTGGTGTACGAGAATTATCACGTGACTTGGCTTGAATAATCTTAAAGGCTTGCTGAGGTGACTTGCCTTGATCCAAAAGTATTTGGTAAGCATTGATGGATTCCACATCTACATAGTCTTCCATAGAATCATAGTCTGGATCAATCATGCCGATTTCTTCGCCCATGTAGATATAAGGGGTCCCACGTGACAAGTGAATGCTAGCTGCTAGCATAGTCGCTCCTTCATTACGGAAGTTTTTAATATCCACAAAGCGATTCAAAGCACGAGGTTGATCATGGTTATTCCAGAAAAGGGCACTCCAACCACCACGTTCACTCATTTCCTTGCCCCAAGTATGATAGAGACGCTTGAGCTCTTCAAAATCAAATGGAGTAATGGTCCATTTTTGACCATCTTCATAATCGACTTTAAGATGATGGAAGTTAAAGGCCATAGACAACTCGTGACGCTCCGGTGCTGAATACAGAACACAGTTATCAATGGTTGTCGATGACATCTCTCCAACTGTCATAAAGCTATCATCAGAACCAAAGGTCGCTTCATTCATCATACGAAGATAGTCATGCACAATGGGTTTATCCGTATAAGCTGGTTTTCCTTCATTTTCAGGGCAATCAACAAGAACCTCGTCTTTCCCAATCAAATTGATAACATCGAAACGGAAACCTTTGACTCCCTTGTCACGCCAGAAGTTGACCACCTTGAACAACTCCTTGCGGACATTGGGATTACGCCAATTGAGGTCTGCCTGTGTCACGTCAAAGAGGTGAAGATAGTATTTCCCTGTATCTCCAAAAGGAGCCCAGGCAGAACCACCAAATTTAGACAACCAATCGGTTGGTTGGTCCTGAATGAAGAAGAAATCTTGGTAATACTTGTCCCCAGCAAGAGCTTTTTGGAACCACTCATGCTCCGTTGAACAATGGTTGAGCACCATATCTAGCATGAAGTCAATCTTGTGCTCTTTTCCGACACGGACCATTTCTTCAAAATCAGCCATATCCCCAAAGACAGGGTTGACGGCTGTGTAGTCTGAAATATCGTAACCATTATCACGTTGTGGGCTCGGATAGAAAGGATTGAGCCAAACCATATCCACGCCCAACTCTGCTAGATAAGGTATTTTTTCAATGATGCCTCTGAAATCACCGATTCCATTTCCTGTCGTGTCCTTATATGATTTTGGATAAATTTGATAGACAACTTTTCTTTTATCAAGAGCCATAGTTTCTCCTTTTTGATAAAAGGGAGGGAGCTTGTCCCAACCCTACACATTTTAAAACTTATACTCTTCGAAAATCTCTTCAAACCACGTCAGCGTCGCCTTACCGTAGGTATATGTTACTGACTTCGTCAGTTCTATCCACAACCTCAAAACAGTGTTTTGAGCTGACTTCGTCAGTTCTATCCACAACCTCAAAACAGTGTTTTGAGCTGACTTCGTCAGTTCTATCCGCAACCTTAAAACAGTGTTTTGAGCAACCTGCGGCTAGCTTCCTAGTTTGCTCTTTGATTTTCATTGAGTATTAGATTCGTTTAGCAACCATCAAGTCTTCCCCGTTTTTAATCACTCTAGGGTAAGTTCCATCGATTGACGCTGTGTACGCATCTTGGTTAGTGATGATGACTGGAGTTTCAGTCACAAGTCCTGCATCCTTGATCACTTTCATATCAAAGCTAATCAATTTTTGTCCCACTGTAACATGGTCTCCTTGAGATACATGACTTTCGAAACCTTTGCCGTCTAGACCAACAGTATCCATACCGATGTGCATCAATAACTCAACACCTTCATCAGATACAATACCGATGGCGTGCTTAGTTGGAAATAGGACTGTAACTGTACCATTTACTGGCGAAGTCAACTCACCTTGGCTTGGTTCAATCACTAGACCTTGTCCCATGACACCTGATGCAAAGACTGGGTCTGTTGCTTGACTTAGTTCTTTTACTTGTCCTTCCAGTGGACTGACAATTTTTGTTGAAGCAACAGGAGTTGATTCTTGATAATGAAATTCTGCTTCTTCCTGTGCTTGGAATTCTGCTTTTAATTCTGTGTCATCTTCTGTTTTTGTAAAGAGTCCTGTCTTACGGAAGAAGAAGGTCAATAGCATTGGCACCACGATTGCAACTAGCATGGTCCCTGCAAATGGAAGCATGTATTGTGGTTGAATAGAAAGAATACCTGGCAAACCACCGATACCGATAGAAGCAGCAGTTACGTTAAATGTCACAGAAAGCATACCTGCAAGAGCTGAACCAATCATCCCAGCCACAAATGGATAGATGTATTTGACGTTAACCCCAAAGAGGGCAGGTTCTGTTACACCGAGATAGGCTGAAATAGTTGCTGGAAGTGATACCTGAGCTTCACGCTCATCACGACGGTGCATCAAATAGTAGGCAAAAACTGCTGAACCTTGGGCAATATTTGAAAGAGCAATCATAGGCCAGAGAGCAGTTCCACCAGCATCAGCGATCAACTGCGTATCAATGGCATTGGTCATGTGGTGAAGACCAGTGATAACAAATGGAGCATAGAGGGCACCAAAAATCGCACCAAAGAGCCATTTAACCGGACCAGTTAAACCTGCCAATACAACTGCTGAGAGTCCTTGCCCAATTGTCCATCCGATTGGTTCCAAAACAGTATGAGCCAAAATCAAGGCCGGAATCAATGATAAAAATGGTACAAAAATCATAGAAATGACTTCTGGAATATGCTTACGCCAGAAAATTTCAAGATAAGCCAAACTCAATCCTGCCAGTAAAGCAGGGATAACTTGAGCTTGGTAACCAATACGATTAACCGTGAAGTAACCAAAATTCCATACCCAGTTGGCTGCAATTTCGGATGCAGGTGTCGAAGCAACCGCATAGGCATTCAGCAACTGAGGTGAAACCAAACAGATCCCGAGAACAATACCCAAGATTTGGCTGGTTCCCATCTTACGAGAAACAGACCAAGTAATCCCTACTGGCAAGAACTGGAAGATGGCCTCACCTGGTAACCAGAGGAAGTGATTGACTCCTGACCAAAACTGAGAGGATTCTGTGATGGTCTTGCCATCCAACATTGACCAATGCACGCCCTCAAGGACATTACGGAAACCGAGGATCAATCCCCCAACAACAAGAGCTGGAATGATTGGTGTAAAGATTTCAGCCAAAGTTGTCATCACACGTTGAACTGGATTCTGATTACTCTTAGCGGCTGACTTGGCTGCTTCTTTAGAAACTCCTTCGATTCCAGAAACAGCTGTAAAGTCATTATAAAAAATTGGCACTTCATTTCCGATGATTACCTGAAATTGACCTGCATTGGTAAAAGTACCCTTAACTGCTGAAATGGATTCGATAGCCTTGACATCAGCTTTCTGATCATCTCCTAAAACAAAACGCATGCGTGTTGCACAGTGGGTTACTGCTGTGATATTGTCTTTGCCTCCAATTGCCTGCAGCAAATCTTTGGCTTCTTGTTCAAATTTTCCCATTTGAATCTCCTTATATTTGTCAAGACTACCTTGACTTGATAATAAAATTGTAATCGATACCAGACTTGTCTGCAACTTGTTTGTTAAAAATAATGGATTTTTTCTTTATTTTTTGACCACTTGTATGGTAAAATAAATACAAGAAGCTCTTGTAGGGCTCATCAATCGATCATTTTAGAGGAAAAGACGTGAAAAAATATCAACAATTATTCAAACAAATAGAGAAAGCAATTCATGAAGAAACCTATGCTGTTGGAGATTTTCTCCCTAGTGAACACGAACTCATGGACCAGTATCAGGTGAGTCGTGATACTGTACGAAAAGCCTTAGCTCTTCTCCAAGAAGAGGGATTGATTAAAAAAATCAGAGGGCAGGGTTCTCAGGTTATTAAAGAAGAAACTGTGAATTTCCCAGTGTCTAACCTAACTAGCTACCAAGAATTGGTCCAAGAGTTAGGACTTCGCTCAAAAACGAATGTCGTGAGCCTAGATAAGATTATCATCGATAAAAAGACTTCCCAATTAACTGGCTTCCCAGAATTTCGGATGGTTTGGAAGGTCGTTCGTCAACGAGTTGTAGATGATCTGGTGTCCGTACTGGATATTGATTATCTAGATATGGAACTCATCCCTAAACTAACCAGAGAAATTGCTGAACAATCTATCTACTCCTATATCGAAAATGATCTGAAGTTAATCATCGACTATGCTCAAAAGGAAATCACCATTGACCATAGTAACGATAGAGATAAGATTCTCATGGATATTGGTAAAGATCCTTATGTTGTTTCCATTAAGTCAAAAGTCTATCTCCAAGACGGACGCCAGTTTCAGTTCACCGAAAGCCGACACAAACTTGAGAAGTTTCGATTTGTAGATTTTGCTAAAAGAAAATAAAGAGGAAAAGGCGCATAGTTATCAAGCTTTAAAATACTTGATAGCATGCGTTTTTATATTATATACTCTTCAAAAATCTCTTCAAACCACGTCAGCTTCGCCTTGCCGTACTCAAGTACCGTCTGTGGCTAGCATCCTAGTTTACTTTTTGATTTTCAGTGTGTATTGACGGTTTCCCCCAGATAAGACTTTACCCTTTTCAAAAACTTCCTTTAAAACGAGTCCCTATCGGATTTCAAATAGGACTTGTATTCTAGTAAAATTTGGTAAAAAAAGCCCATTTACCTTGTAAGCCCTTGCAATAGTTTTGTTTATTTGTTATATTAAGATTATCTAAAAAAAATCACACATATTTCTGCAAGACTTATTTTTTTGAAAGAGAATGTATGCGCTTACAGATTTAAGAAAGGAGAATTTTGTGGATAAGAGATATTGGGAAAAATCCTGTAAATATAGCATCCGCAAGCTAAGTGTCGGAGCTGCCTCTGTTTTACTTGGAGCTGTTTTTTTAGCAGCACAGGGTGTTGCTGCTGATGGTGTCGAGATTACGGAAAGTGAGGCAACAATTACTGAAACCTCTGCTAAACCGAATACAAAACCAGAGGAAGTTCTTGCTTCTAACACAGAGACTCAGCCTGTAGCTGAATCAGTTGAAAAGCAAACAAACCCAGAGGCAGAACTACCTCAAACTAGTAGTCAGTCAGAGACAAGTACTACTACCGCCCCTGCTGACAATAAGGAGAGCGAGAAACCAGAACTTCCTGTGAACAAACAAGAACATTACGAATTACATTACAACCAACCAACTGCTCCTTCCTATGATGGATGGGAAAAACAAGCCCTCCCAGTCGGAAATGGGGAAATGGGTGCCAAGGTTTTCGGACTCATCGGTGAAGAAAGAATCCAATACAACGAAAAAACACTTTGGTCTGGAGGCCCACAGCCAGATAGTCAAGACTACAACGGAGGAAACCACAAGGACCGCTACAAAGTCCTAGCCGAAATCCGTAAGGCCTTAGAAGACGGTAACCGTCAAAAAGCTAAACAACTAGCAGAGAGAAATTTGGTTGGGCCAAACAATGCCCAATACGGTCGCTACCTAGCCTTCGGTGATATCTTCATGGTCTTTAATAACCAAAAGAAGGGCTTGGAAAATGTTACTGACTATCATCGTGGCTTAGATATTTCTGAAGCTATCACAACTACCTCCTATACTCAAGACGGGACAAGTTTCAAACGAGAAACCTTCTCTAGTTACCCAGATGACGTCACTGTTACCCATTTGACTAAAAAGGGAGATAAGACGCTTGATTTTACCCTTTGGAACAGCTTGACAGAAGATTTACTTGCTAATGGAGATTATTCTTGGGAGAATTCTAAATACAAACAAGGGACTGTTAGCGTTGATTCTAATGGTATTTTGCTCAAGGGAACTGTCAAAGACAACGGTCTTAAATTTGCCTCTTATCTTGGTATCAAGACAGATGGACAAGTCACTGCTCAAGATGGTTATTTGACTGTTACAGGAGCAAGTTATGCAACACTGCTACTTAGTGCCAAGACTAATTTTGCTCAAAATCCGAAAACCAATTACCGCAAGGATATTGATGTAGAAAAAACTGTCAAATCTATCGTTGAAGCTGCTAAAGCCAATGACTATGAGACTCTGAAAAATAATCACATCAAGGATTACCAAAGCCTTTTCAATCGTGTTCAACTAAACCTCGGCGGTAGCAAGTCTAACCAAACTACAAAAGAAGCTCTCCAAACCTATAATCCAACAAAAGGTCAAAAGCTAGAAGAACTCTTCTTCCAATACGGACGTTATCTACTGATCAGTTCTTCTCGTAACCGGACAGATGCCCTCCCTGCCAACTTGCAAGGAGTCTGGAATGCTGTAGATAATCCACCTTGGAACTCAGACTACCACCTCAATGTCAACCTACAGATGAACTATTGGCCTGCCTACATGAGTAATCTCGCAGAAACGGCTAAGCCAATGATCAATTATATCGATGACATGCGCTATTATGGTCGTATCGCTGCTAAAGAATACGCAGGTATCGAATCCAAAGAAGGTCAAGAAAACGGTTGGTTGGTTCATACTCAGGCGACACCATTTGGCTGGACTACTCCTGGTTGGAACTACTATTGGGGTTGGTCTCCAGCTGCCAATGCTTGGATGATGCAGAACGTCTATGACTACTACAAATTCACCAAGGATGAAACTTATCTTAAAGAAAAGATTTATCCAATGCTCAAGGAAACTGCTAAGTTCTGGAATTCCTTCTTGCACTACGACAAGGCTAGTGACCGTTGGGTTTCTTCTCCATCCTACTCGCCAGAACATGGAACTATCACGATTGGGAATACCTTTGACCAATCTCTAGTTTGGCAGCTCTTCCACGACTATATGGAAGCAGCCAATCATCTGAAGGTCGACCAAGATTTGGTGACAGAAGTGAAGGCTAAATTTGACAAGTTAAAACCTCTTCACATCAACCAAGACGGCCGTATCAAGGAATGGTACGAAGAAGACAGCCCGCAATTCACCAACGAAGGCATTGAAAACCATCACCGCCACGTTTCTCATCTGGTTGGACTCTTCCCAGGTACTCTATTTGGCAAGGATCAGCCTGAATATCTAGAAGCTGCACGCGCAACCCTAAACCACCGTGGAGATGGTGGAACTGGTTGGTCTAAAGCCAATAAATCAACCTCTGGGCTCGTCTCTTAGATGGAAATCGCGCCCACCGTTTGTTGGCAGAACAGCTCAGATCCTCAACTCTAGAAAACCTCTGGGATACCCACGCGCCTTTCCAAATCGATGGGAACTTTGGTGCAACCAGCGGTATGGCAGAAATGCTCCTTCAGTCTCACACAGGCTACATTGCCCCATTACCAGCCCTTCCAGATGCATGGAAAGACGGGCAAGTCTCAGGCTTAGTCGCTCGTGGTAACTTTGAAGTCAGCATGAAATGGAAAGAGAAAAATCTTGAAACGCTGTCCTTCCTTTCTAATGTTGGTGGAGACTTAGTCGTAGACTATCCAAATATCGAATCTAGTATTATCAAGATTAATGGCAAGGAAGTTCAAGCTAGTCGCCTCAAAGATAACCGTATCCAACTTGCGACTCAAAAGGGTGATGTCATTACCTTTGAAAACTTCCCTGGACGAGTGACTCGCTTATCAGCCCTTCGAAAAGATTCCGTCACAGCTGAACTCGACTTTAACACAGTTGAGGGAGCAACTCATTATGTCATCCGACGAGAAAGCAAGGATGAAAACAGCCAAACTCCTAGCGTTCGTGAGTTTATCACCAACCAAACTCACTTTATCGATCGCTCAATTGATTCTAGTCATGCCTATACTTATAGTGTTAAGGCTATGCTAGGGGACCGTACAACACCAGTTTCAGACGTTGCCTCCATCGATGCCTTCAGTGAGTTGATGGATGACCGTGACAAACGCATCCAGTACGGCTCTGCTTATGGAAACTGGGCTGACTCAGAACTCTTTGGTGGAACAGAGAAATACGCCGATATCTCAAATGGGAATTACTCCGATAAGGATGCGACTGCAACTATTCCATTCAATGGACCTGGTATTGAAATCTACGGACTCAAGTCATCTCAATTGGGACTTGCTGACGTTAAAATCGATGGTAAATCTGTTGGAGAACTTGACTTCTATACAGCAGGAGCAACTGAAAAGGGTGTCCTAATCGGTCGTTATACAAATCTTTCTTCAGGCCCTCACCTCATGACCATCACTGTTAAACGCGAACATAAAGGACGAGGAAGTGAACGCTCAAATTTCCTTAGATTACTTCAAGGTTTTCCCAGGACAAGGAGAAACAGTTGAGAAAATCGACGACCGTGACCCTCGTATCCAGTATGGTTCCATGTTTAAGGATTGGAGCGATGCAGAACTCTATGCTTCTACAGAAAAATACGCTGACATCAACGCTGATGATAGCCTTGCTTCTGAAGCCACTGCAACCATCCCATTCTCTGGAACAGGTATCCGAATCTATGGATTAAAAACAGCCTCACTAGGCAAGGCACTTGTCACACTGGATGGAAAAGAGATGCCAGCCCTTGACTTCTACACTCCAGGAGCGACTGAAAAAGGTGCTTTGATTGGCGAATTCACCAATCTAGCTGATGGTGATCACGTCCTAACTTTGAAAGTAGATCCAGATTCTCCAGAAGGGCGAAAGAAAATCTCTCTTGATTCCTTTGATATCTTAAAGGCACCATCTGTGTCTCTCGATAGTCCAAGCCTTGATCTTATTAAGTCCAAAGATAAGACTGTTACCTTAACCCTACCAACTGGTAATTGGGATGGAGTCGCTGTAACCTTCCCTGGTATCAAAGATCCTCTTCTACTCAGAAAAGTCGATGATGACCACCTTGTCACATCAGGCGAGCAAACTGTTCTAACCATCAAGGATAATAAGGTCCAACTAGACATCCCTGAAACTACAGATCGTAAAGCTGGCAATCCGATAGAAGCTTATGCTATCCAAGGAAAAACAATCAGCAGCTCTGTTGTAACAGTATTTCCTAAGGATGAAACTAGTCCAGTGGAAGAAAAAATCCAAACAAGTAAAGGGGATGAGCCTGCTCCAGTAGTAACCATACCTGAGTACACAGATCCTATTGGTACTGCTGGGGATCAAGAAGCACCTACTGTGGAAAGACCTGAATATACCAAACCTATTGGTACTGCTGGGGAGCAGGAGGCACCTACCGTGGAAAGACCTGAATACACTGGTCCTATCGGAACTGCTGGGGAGCAGGAGGCACCTACTGTGGAAAGACCTGAATACACTGGTCCTATCGGAACAACTGGGGAACAGGAAGCGCCTATTGCGGAAAGACCTGAATACACTGGTCCTGTCGGAACAGTTGGGGATCAGAAAGCACCTACTGTGGAAAGACCTGAATACACTGGCCCTATCGGGACAGGTAGTGGTCAAGCCGCGCCAAGTAACACAGTTCCTGAGTTTAAACTCAAAGTATTGAAAGACAAGACTACAAGAGTTCAAGTTATTAGTGGAACAACTGAACTAGGAGGCGCAATCTTCCTCGATAGTCAAAAAGTTGAAAACAAAGAACTCTTGGGCAAGAAATACGATGCTTACACTCTTCAACTCAAGGATAAAGATGGACAGCCAGTTCAACCAAAAGGTGCTGTACTCGTTCGACTACCAATTTCAAGTGATGTTCAAGAACTCTATCAATTAACTTCAACAAATGAATTAAAACCACAAGAATTCACCATTCGAGACGGTATGATTGAGTTTATTACTTTTGACGTGAGCACCTACGCTATTGTTTACAAGACAGAAGGCTCAACTGTTAAACCTGTACCAGCTCATATGGAAGAAAGAAACCTAGAAACCACAAAACCATTGGTTGAAAGTAATGAAGCCAATGATCAGGTCTCTACGAATGACAAACAACTCCCAGCCACAGGTGAACAAGCTAGCCCTCTCCTCTTTATGGCAAGTCTCAGCCTAGCCTTATCGGCTACCTTCTTACTAAAAGGTAAGAAAGATTAATACTCTTCGAAAATCAAATTCAAACCACGTCAGCTTCGTCTTGCCGTACTCAAGTACAGCCTGCGGCTCACTTCCTAGTTTGCTCTTTGATTTTCATTGATACTGGACTAAAATCAAAAAACATCTTATAATAGTAGTTATGAAACTTACAAACGAAGAAACACAAAAAATTGAACAACTCCTAAGAGATTCATCGTACGCCAAATATCACAAACGTCTACAGATTATTTATTTTCGCTCAAAAGGAAAGAGTTATAAGGAAATCATGGATCTGCTAGATTGTAATAAAACAACTGTTTGGAGGAATTTGAAAAAATATAAGGAGTTTGGTTTAGAAGCTCTTCTTCAAGAAACCCGTGGTGGACGTCATCGAGAATATATGACTTACGAAGAGGAACAAGCATTCCTAAAACGTCATATAGAAGCTGCTCAGGCTGGAGAATTTGTAACTGTCAATCAGTTATTTGAAGCCTATCAAAAAGAGATTGGTCGCACTTCCACACGTGATGGTTTCTATTATCTCCTGAAACGCCATGGTTGGCGAACGGTCACTCCTCGACCTGAACATCCCAAGAAGGCAGACGCTCAGACAATTGAGACGTCTAAAAAAATAAAAATCTACATTCGAGACCTTAAGTAAGCGCTTTAAAGAGGAGGGGACTTATAACAAAGTACGATTGATGTACCAAGATGAAGCTGGTTTCGGGAGGATCAGTAAGATGAGTTCTTGTTGGGCTCCTCAAGGAATTCGACCTAGCATTCCGAGTCATTATATGCGAGAATATCGCTATTGTTATGGGGCGGTAGATGCTCAGACAGGAGATTCCTTCTTCCTTATTGCTGGAGGATGTAATACTGAGTGGACGAATGAATTTCTACGGCAAGTCTCACAAGCTTATCCAGATGACTATATTTTACTTGTTATGGATAATGCTATATGGCATAAATCAAGTACCTTATAGATTCCAAGTAATATTGAATTGGCTTTTATCCCACCTTATACACCAGAAATGAATCCTATTGAACAAGTCTGGAAAGAAATTCGAAAACGAGGTTTTTAAAAAAATAAGGCTTTCCAAACATTGGAAGCCGTCATTGATAAGCTTCAAGAAGTTATTCTAGGACTGGAAAAAAAGCGTTTTAAAGTCTACTGTCAGCAGACAATGGACAAGGTTGCTTTTTTTGAAAATAATTGAGTATGAGTATAAATATTGTCCCCCTAGGAATATTGATTTATTCCGCTATAAAAAAAGGATGGAAAATCATTCCATCCTTTTTTTCTATTTCAATAATATACTACAAACCAAATCCTGTTCACATCTTTTTGTAAATGATTTGATGGGGTAGATTATCGATAGAACAAGTCTTGATGTTCTATCGTTTTTTTATAATCACTACTTCCGTTTTTCTCGCGATTAGGTGGATTGGAGTTCCCTCAAAGACAAAGGTCTTGCGGATTTGATTTTTCGAAGAGTATAAATCAATGCCTTCCGCCTTTTAGATTTCCCTAACTCCCGTCTCAAACGAAACATTTTTTTGAAGAAGATGTAGTCTAGCCAGTCACTGCTTAGAGATAGGGACTATCAACAGCAACCAAACACCCCAAGCACTCGTATCTGATACATGTTTCAGAACAAGAGGGAAAAAAATAAGAATGAAAAAAAATTGTCAAATCCAGGCTAAATAGAGCTAAAAAGGGAAAAAAATAAATCCAGTAGAAATAGTAGATGATGGGGAAAAACTTACTGTTTCTATCAGCATTGTCTATCCAATAGAAAAAGCAAAAGCAAGGAAATAAGAGTATCAATTGATTAAACGACAGTTTCATTATCGACACCTCTTTTCGATAGCGTTTTCTTTAGCTTCATTCTATCAAAAAAATCTGGAAATGTCATTCCAGATTCTACTTTTTTATTTACGTTTTCTTGCGATGAGATGGATTGGGGTTCCCTCAAAAACAAAGGCCTTGCGGATTTGATTTTCCAAGAAACGCAAGTAAGAGAAGTGCATAAGCTCTTCTTCGTTAACAAAGATAACAAAGGTTGGTGGTTTAGTTGCCACTTGAGTCGCATAGAAAATCTTGAGGCGTTTCCCTTTGTCTGTCGGTGTTGGGTTGATAGCAATAGCATCCATAATCACATCATTCAAGACTGCTGATGGGATACGGGTATTTTGACTCTTGCTAATTTGTTTGATCATCTCAGGCAACTTGTGGAGACGTTGCTTGGTCAAAGCTGATACAAAGATAATCGGTGCGTAAGGCAGGTATTGGAACTGCTCACGGATATCTTCCTCCCAGTTTTTCATGGTGTGGTTGTCTTTTTCAAGAGTATCCCACTTATTGACCACGATAATCATCCCTTTACCAGCTTCGTGGGCAAATCCAGCGATACGCTTGTCATACTCACGGATGCCTTCCTCGGCATTGAGGACCATCAAGACTACATCTGAACGGTCAATAGCACGCATGGCACGCATGACAGAGTATTTCTCAGTGTTTTCATAAACTTTACCAGACTTACGCATACCAGCCGTATCAATCATGGTAAACTCTTGGCCGTCAGCATCTGTAAAATGGGTATCAATGGCATCACGAGTTGTACCAGCGACAGGGCTAGCAATGACGCGGTCTTCTCCCAAAATAGCGTTAATCAAGCTAGATTTTCCGACATTTGGACGTCCAATCAAGCTGAATTTAATGACATCTGGATTTTCTTCTTCGACTTCATGCGGGAGATTTTCAACGATAGCATCCAGTACATCCCCTGTCCCAATACCATGAACAGATGAAATCGGTAGTGGTTCGCCCAAGCCCAGAGCATAGAAATCATAGATATCATTTCGCATCTCAGGGTTGTCAACCTTGTTAACGGCTAGGATAACTGGTTTATGGGTTTTATAAAGTTTACGGGCAACGTATTCGTCCGCATCTGTAATTCCTTCTTTACCAGACACGACAAAGACGATAACATCCGCTTCTTCCATGGCAATTTCTGCCTGGTGCTTGATTTGTTCCATGAAAGGCGCATCGACATCATCGATCCCCCCAGTATCAATCATACTAAAAGAACGGTTAAGCCACTCACCCGTGGCATAGATACGATCTCGCGTTACACCTTCAACATCTTCTACGATTGAGATGCGCTCTCCCGCGATACGGTTAAATAGGGTTGATTTCCCAACATTGGGACGTCCCACAATGGCAACAGTTGGTAAGGCCATGTTTTCTCACTTTCTACAATAACTTCTTCTGCTCAAGATTTTCTCGAGTCGAGCTTGGTTCTGGATTGCCGAATTGCTCTGCCAAACGTTGACTCCAAGTTGTAGTCGCACGCGCACCTGCATATTCAGTCTGTACACGGTCATAGGCTTCGATTGCCTCAGTTGACTGTTCTTGGTATTCTTCCTCAAAGACAACATTCTCAAGTGGCAATCTTGGTTTTACATCATGTTTTTGATTTGGCACACCTAGTGCAATCCCAAAGACTGGATAGGTATAGTCAGGAAGCTTGAACAATTCTGCTAATTCAACAGACTTGTAACGCACCAAACCGATAATCACTCCTCCATAGCCTAGGCTTTCTGCCGCAAGCAAGGTATTTTGCCCAGCAAGCGCCGCATCTACTGAAGTAATAAGGAGTCCTTCCACCCCTTGAGGTTGGAAAACATCCGTATGAAGACGAGCCCCTTTTTCTGCACGATTTAGGTCCCCAACAAAGAGGAGAAAGGCTGCAGACTGGCGAATCGCTTCTTGAGGAACTAACTCAAATAAGGCATCCTTCTTTTCTTGACTTCTAACTACAATCACAGAATACGATTGGAAATTTTTCCAAGAAGAAGCCATTTGTCCTGCAGACAAAATGGTATTTAAATCTTCTTGGGGAATCTCTTGCTCCATAAATCTACGCACTGAAGTATGAGCCTTCATTAATTTGATTGTTTCTGTCATCGGCGGTTTTCTCCTTCAAGTCTGGTTTCCTCTGCTAAATAACGAATGCGTTCCATGACGCGTCTAGCTTCCCAGGTTTCGTCATTTCCATTTTTCCCTTTAGCAAAATGCTTCTCCAAATCTTCAAAATTGAAATTGGAGGTGAAAAAGGTCGGTAAATCTTCCTGCATGCGATATTGGAGAATGACCTGCAGAATCTCGTCACGCACCCAAGCTGTTGATTGCTCGGCACCAATATCATCTAAAATCAAGACTTCAGCCAGCTTAATCTCATCCACCAAGGTCTTGACATTCCCATCACCGATGGCATTTTTGACATCGATGACAAAACTAGGATAGTGGAGGAGAGTTGATGAAACGCCACGTTTTTCTGACAAATCATGGGCTAGGGCAGCTACCATGAAACTTTTACCCACACCAAAGTCCCCATATAAGTACAGACCTTTTCGAATAGCTGGATATTGCTCCACAAAGGCGAGGAGCTTTTCAAAAACGGACAAGCGCCCCAAATCATCCAAATCTACTTGAGCTAGGCTAGCTTTTTTAAGACTAGCTGGAAGATTGATTAGCTTGAGACGATTTTTAATCGCCGCTTCTTTTTCTGCCGCGATTAGCTCCGGAGTCTCTTCATAAGAGACATCTGCATAGCCATGGTTCATGACTAGGATAGGCTTGTAGCCACGCGCGATATAGTCTGTATCTCCTCGGAGGAACTTATCTCTCTCAGTGATGTATTGGTTAAACTTGGAAATACTACGGTTTAACTCCTCCTGACTGAGAGATTCTTTCTGGATAAAGGCCGCAACATCAGGGTCTTTCACAATTTGCTGGACCAAATCCTGATACTGAAATCGGCTTGGTTGACGCTTGAGTACGTCTCCGACACTTTCCATCTAGTCTCCTCCTTTTTCTAATCGAGCTAACATTTCTTTTTTCTTACGTTCTAGTTCTAAGCGAGTTTCTTCGCTCGTTTCATTCTTATATTCAGGATTGCTCCATTTAGGCACATTGGTTTTTGCTGGGGCAGTCTGGTTCTGATTCTGCTTTTGCATTTTTGCTTTTTGGCCACGTTCACGAATACGGAGGACAGCCTCCTCGGCACTACGGATATTTTGATAGGCGTAGTCATTAGCCACCTTCATGGCGTATTTTTCATTGATATTGGCCGAATCAACCTTATTAAAGGTTAGGAGCAAGATAACATTGATCACTTCATCCAGCAAACCCAAAGCTGCCATCTGCTGGAGCAGGTCCCGTTCAGTCTGGGTAATACTTCCCTTGCGAGTCTGCTTGATTTCAGCAAGGAACTGCAAGGCTGTCTTTTTCTTAGCCTCTCGGATAATGGTTGCTTCCTTGGGACTAAAGTCAGAAGTCACAGGCTTTTGCGCTATCTTTTCACGGATGCGTTTGACAGAAATCACTTGCGACACTGCTGTCGCTTTGGCTACTTGATAAGTCTCAAACCAGGTCCACTTCTGCTCATCTGCTATTGCAAATAAGGCCAAAACATCCGAAGTCTCATCTTGAAAACGAAGACCATCACGAGCCATGAGCTGACGAAAATGCTCCAAATCAAAATCATCTGCTAGAGGCTGAATGCTAGAGGTTTCTTGAATCGCAGACTCGGATAACTGAGGGAAAATTTGACTCAAGGCCACCGAGATAGGTTCTCCTTCAACACCTTCCTGTCTCATGGCTACAACCGCACTATCCCCTATCATTTTTCTAACAAGGTTCGATAAACTGTATGTTGTAAAAATTCTTGAGTTGATAAGGGAGAATGGAGTAACAAGTTATAGGCCTCCCCCTGCTGATAGAGGGTCACCAATTTCATGGCTGTCAGAGTTTTAAAAGCCTTTAAAAGGGTATCCATCCCAAAATTCAGATGATTGAGCATGGCTGCAAAGAGATGTTCCTTTTGACCACCATCCCAAAAAGTCACAGCATAAAGATAGAGGCTCAGCGCCTCCTGACCGATAATCGGGAGGTAACACTGCACCATTGATGAGGTATCTTGCGACACCCGATTATTCTTTACAAAAGAAAAACGGTCATTTGGTTTCATTTATTTTTCCTTTTTCTTTTTAGAGGATTGTGTAATCTGCTGGAGTAGGCTTTCAAGCTCACTCACATCCTTAAAGCTACGGTAAACACTGGCAAAACGTACATAAGTAATCTCATCTAACTCTGCCAACTCTTCCATAACCAAGGAACCAATAACCTCACTCTGAATTTCATTTTCATTGCGACTACGGAGTTTTTGTTCGATACGATTGACCACCATGCCAATTTCATCACTGGACACTGGACGTTTCTGGGCTGAACGAATAATCCCGTTAAAGATTTTATCTCTTGAAAATTGTTCCCGTGTACCATCTTTTTTGACCACAACTAGTGTTCTCTCTTCAACACGTTCATAGGTTGTAAAACGATGCTGACACTCTTCACACTCACGTCTTCTTCTGATTGTATTTCCTTCTTCAGCCTGGCGACTATCGATCACACTTGATTTTGTAGCGCCACATTTTGGACAACGCATGCCTTTCCCTCCTTGTCGTTTTCTTTTCATTATACCATTTTTTAAGAGATTCCCAAAATAATTCTCCTTTTGGCTTGACAAGTTTTTTGTTTTGTTGTATTATTGAATTAACACAAAGGTAATTAGAAAGGAGATCGTGATGTCTTGGACATTTGATAACAATAAACCCATTTATTTGCAGATTATGGAGAAAATCAAATTGCAGATTATTTCCCATAAACTCGAGCCCAATCAACAGCTTCCAACCGTTAGAGAATTGGCAAGCGAGGCAGGGGTCAACCCCAACACCATCCAGCGTGCCCTATCGGACTTGGAGAGAGAGAAGGCTTTGTCTATACCAAGCGAACATCTGGACGCTTTGTCACAGAGGATTTGGACTTGATCCTCCAATCCCGTAAGCAACTGTCAGAAGAACAGCTGCAACAGTTTGTAACAGGCATGGTAGAATTCGGCTATGAAAAAGAAGAACTACCGACTGTTTTGAGAGATTATATTGAAGGAGTTTAAACTATGACCTTGTTAGCATTTGAAAATGTGTCAAAATCCTATGGAGCAAGTCCTGCTCTTACAAATGTTTCCCTTGAAATTCCAGCTGGAAAAATCGTTGGCCTCCTTGGTCCAAACGGTTCTGGAAAGACAACCTTGATTAAACTAATCAACGGCTTGCTACAGCCAGAGGAAGGACGTATCCTTATCAATGGTATGGAACCAAGCCCAGCAACTAAAGCAATTGTTTCTTATCTGCCTGATACGACCTATCTCAACGAGCAGATGAAGGTCAAGGAAGCTCTCACTTATTTCAAGACCTTCTACCAAGATTTTAATCTGGAACGTGCTCAAGGTCTCCTTCGTGACCTTGGCATTGATGAGAATAGCCGTTTCAAGAAACTCTCAAAAGGGAACAAAGAAAAGGTTCAGCTGATTCTTGTCATGAGTCGCGATGCTCGTCTATATGTGCTTGATGAACCAATCGGTGGTGTCGACCCAGCAGCTCGTGACTATATCTTGAACACCATCATCAACAACTACTCTCCAACTTCGACTGTCTTGATTTCGACCCACTTGATTTCAGATATTGAACCAATCTTGGATGAGATTGTCTTCCTCAAGGACGGAAAAGTCGTCCGTCAAGGAAATGTTGATGATATTCGCTATGAGTCTGGAGAGTCTATCGACCAACTCTTCCGTCATGAATTCAAAGCCTAGTTAAAGGAGATTATTATGTTTTGGAATTTAGTTCGTTATGAATTTAAAAATGTTAACAAATGGTATTTAGCCCTCTATGGTGCTGTACTGGCACTTTCTGTCCTTATCGGAGCTCAAGCTAGTTCCCTAAAATCCATCGATACTCCCAATCAACAAATGATTATGTTAGTATTTCTAGGTCTGGTTTTTGGCGGACTAATCATTACCTTGAGTATTTCAACTTTGATTTTGATCATCCGTCGCTTCAAGGGAAGTGTCTATGACCGACAAGGTTATCTCACTTTGACCTTGCCAGTTTCCGAACACCAGATTATCTTAGCCAAACTCTTGGGGGCCTTCATTTGGTCTCTCATCAGTTCAGCAGTCTTGGTTCTGAGCATTTATATCATTCTTGTGATAATTGAGCCTAATTTCATTGACTTGCTTACTTTTAAAGACTTGTTCCAACAGTACCTAGACAGTATCGGCTTATCTCTGATTTCATATATCCTCAGCACAGTTTCAGGAATCCTCTGCATCTACTTGGCAATCTCTATCGGACAACTTTTCAATGAATACCGCACAGCACTCGCGGTTTTAGCCTATATTGTTATCCAGATCGTGCTCGGTTTTGTCGGTCTCAACCTTCGCATAGATACTAATTTCAATATGATGCTTACATTTGAAATCTTTACGGATTTAATCCTAATTGCTGGATTCTACCTCGGTACTTACTATATCTTGAAAAATAAAGTTAATTTGCAATAAAAAATGCCCAGCTATGTACTGACCCCAAAAAGTTAGACAAATAATTATTGAAAGGATTTAGTTCTGTACTGCACAGGACTAAGTCCTTTTAGTTTTACCTTAATTCGTTTGTTGTTGTAATAATCAATATAGTCTACAATAGCCTGTTCCAATTGGTTAAGTGATTGGAAGGTCTTCTCATAGCCATAAAACATTTCGGATTTCAAAATGCCAAAGAAAGATTCCATCATGCCATTGTCTGTGCTGTTCCCCTTACGTGACATGGATGGCTGAATCCCCCTACTCTCTAAGAACTGATGATAAGAATTGTGTTGGTATTGCCAGCCCTGGTCACTATGGAGAATAGTATTCTCGTAGTATTCCTCTGAGAAGGCTTGTTCTAACATCGTCTTTACTTGTGCTAAGTTCGGTGACCTAGAAAGATTATAGGCGATAATTTCGCTATTAAAGCCATCCAAAACTGGCGATAAATAGAGCTTTTTGACTGCTTGATGGAATGGCAAACTCTGTCACATCTGTGTAGCACTTTTTCCATTGGTTTAGAGCCTTCAAATTGACGTTGAATGAGGTTATCTGCTTTCTTGCCAACGTCTCCTTTATGAGAAGAATACTTGCGTTTCTGTCGCATTTTAGCTTGTAAATTGAGTACTTTCATCAAGCGTTGAACTCTTTTATGATTGACCAGATAACCACAATTTCTTAGTTCTAAATGAATCCGACGATAACCATAATTTCCCTTGTGTTCGGTAAAAATGGATTGAATTTTTATCTTTAAGCTCTTGGTCCTTATCTGGTTTGTTTAGCTGTTTCAAGTGATAGTAGTAGGTAGAACGAGCGAGTTTAATGGCTTTTTAGAAGAATATCTAACGAAAAAAATCAGCGATTAATTCTCGAACAATTTCCGTCTTTCTTCTTTCTCTTTTTCCTCCTTCAATCGGAGTTCTCTCAACTTTTTTTAGAATGGCATTCTCCGCTCTTAGGTATTGCAGCTCTTCTTGTAGACGCTCTAACTCTGTCAATTCCTCAGGCTTTTTTTCTTCGGTTTACGTCCCATTTTTAGATGGTCTCCCTCTTGTTTTCTCAACAATAGTATACCCGTTTTTCTTATATTGTGCCAGCCAATTTGAAAGCATTCCTTGGTTTGGGAGAGCATAATCAAGGCTGACACTTCTACGTGAACGACCTTCAAGTAAGACTTTATCAATCATTTCTTGTTTTAGTTCTGGAGAATAATAACAATTCTTACCTTTCTTGACAATCTCTATTCCATAACGGTCAATTAATTTCACCATGTACTTTAGCCCAGAAAAATCTACATCAAATCTTTTTGAAAGCTCCTTGAAGCTATGACCTTGATTCCTAAGTGAATAGATCTGAACTTTATCCTCATAAGTTAATTTCATAATAAAATACCCCCAAAGTTAGATTTTTTCTGTCTAACTTTGGGGGTGCAGTTCACTACTAGAGCTGGGTTTTTGCGTTAACTCAAGATCAAATTGGCTACGATCGGACTGACAAATACGTAGAGAATACCTGTAACACCGATGGCTAATCCTCCCATAGCACCTGCAACTGGTCCATAGCGAAAGGCCGTTCCAGTTCCAACGGCGTGCCCTGTTCCTCCCAGGGCTAAACCAGCAGCTACTGGATCGTCTATTTTTAGCCATTTCAAAAGCGTTGGTCCGATTACACTGGTCAAATACCAGTCGCTACTACAACTACTAGAGTCACGGTAGTCAAGCCCTGCAACTTTTCTGTAATTCCTACTGCCATAGCGGTCGTTACTGACTTAGGAAAGAGGGAAATAGCTAGGAAAAAATCCATGCCAAAGATTTTTGCGACTAGAGCGGTAAAAGTGGTATTGACGATGACAGCTAGAAAGCTACCCAGCAAAATACTTCTGACATGATGCTTCATCAAGTGGAAACTCTTATAGAGGGGAATTCCTAGAGCCACTGTTGAAGGAACAATCAAGTTATTAAGATAAACCCCACCTTGGTAGTAGTCTTGGTAGGAAATACCAGTCACCTTTAGAAAGATGATTATAAAAATAGCTGACAGCAACAAGGGAGTCGTTAAGGGATGAGGATAGCGTCTGAAAATCATCATTCCCCCAAGATAGGCTAAGATGGACAGGGCGACCCCAAATAGGGGATTGGATACAAATTCGCTCATTTGGCACCTCTTTCTTCGTAGTCACCTTCATAGCGTTTTTTGATAAATTGAACCACAAGCGCAATAAAGATGATATTAATCACTGCTGCAAAAAAGACAATCAAAACAATGGGCAGAAGATAGGGAGCAATCACATCAAATTTTTCCATAATTCCAACTGCAGGAGGTAGAAAAAGAATGGTCATGTTGGCTAGGAGAAAATTTCCAACCATGTTGACATGGCGGGTGCGCAACCACTTGAACTGCAAGGCTAGAAAAAGAATAATCAAGCCGATGATACTGCCTGGGATGGGCAGATGAAAGAAACTGGAAATTCCCTCTCCGATTAGAGAAATCACAAAGAGAATCATTAACTGAACATATAACTTCATCGTAAACTCCACAAATAGACTTTCTGCATACCAGTTTACTCTTTTTTCAGAAAATTTCAAGGAAATATATAAGAAACATCCTTCTTGCTATCCAATCCAAAAAGGTGTATACTAATTGCGTGCGCAAGCATCATAGATGCACTAGTATGATTACACTATTATAGAGGGAAAGGAGATGGACATGACTTACTTAGAAAAATGGTTTGACTTCAACCGTAGGCAAGTAGAGCTAGAAGCTATTTTAGAAGAGACCATCGCTGAGCAGAGTGAACAAACCTTGACACTCAAGGAATTTTACCTCTTGCACTTTCTAAATCAGGCTGAAGGAAAATCCCTTCGACAAATCGACTTGCCAGATAAACTCCACTTGAGCCCGAGTGCTGTTTCACGAATGGTGGCTCGTCTGGAAGCAAAGAACTGTGGTTTACTTAGTCGGAGATGCTGCGACCAGGACAAACGAGCTAGTTTTATCTGCCTGACTAGCGAAGGCCAGACTACCTTGGCTTATTTACAAACAGCTGTTGAAGAAAGCTTAGCAACAAAATCAAACTGGTTGGCCTAACATATTTTTTAAAAAACTTGCGTGCGCAATCATTTTTCTTGACATTCCTTTTTTCAAGGAGTAAAATGAAAACATGATTTAGCAAAGGAGAATCCTATGATTGAAATCACCTATCTTGACGCCAGCAAGCAAGAGAGAACCATGACCTTCGAGTCATACGAAGAATTTGAACGTTCTCAACAAGCCTGCCTGATTGGTGTCGCAGACTACTACCCTGTCCAAAAAGTAACCTATAAGGGACATGATTTGGACTACCATGGGACTTATGGAGATGTCTTCTTCTATCTCATGAAACAAGATTTAAGCCAATATAACTAAAAAGGAGAAATACTATGGCAAAAGCAATTACAGACGCAACATTTGAACAAGAAACTAAAGACGGATTGGTCTTGGTAGACTTCTGGGCAACTTGGTGTGGTCCATGTCGTATGCAAGGTCCAATCTTGGACAAATTGTCTGAAGAACTTTCAGAAGATGTCTTGAAGATCGTTAAAATGGACGTTGATGAAAATCCAAACACAGCTCGTTCATTCGGTATCATGTCTATCCCTACTCTTCTTTTCAAAAAAGATGGACAAGTGGTGAAACAAGTTGCTGGTGTTCACACTGCAGAACAAATCAAGGCAATCGTTGCTGAATTAAGCTAATCAAAGGAGAGGCTGGGACAAAAGTCCTAGCCTCTCCTTTGTCTTTGGATTGTCGAGCAAGACGCAGTGGTTGAGTGGGCTCTACTACGCTGATTTCATCAGCTTTTACAGCCCTACTCAACTGTGCGGAGGTGGGACGACGAAATCGAATTCTAACGAATTACCGATTTCTGTCCCACTCTCTTTTTTCTTGCCCTTTGCCATTTTTAAAAAAATATGCTAGACTGTAACTAGAATATCACGATGTTTGGGACATGCCATCGCTAAAAAAAAACCTCTACTTGGTATTTTTTAGCTCCCTCTAGGGAGCTTTTTGCGTGCTCTGAACATTTCCCATTTTGGAAGGAGTACTATGAAACGTCAATCAGCCTTGGTCGTCTTTAGCGGCGGTCAAGATTCAACAACCTGCCTTTTCTGGGCCAAGCAACACTATGAAAAGGTAGAAGCCGTTACCTTTGCCTATGGCCAACGCCACCATCTCGAAATTCAAGTGGCCAAAGAAATCGCTGAGGAACAAGGAATTCGTCATCATATCCTAGATATGTCTCTGCTAGGACAAATTACTGAAAATGCCTTGACTTCAGATCTAGAAATTGAGCAAAAAGAAGGAGAGGTGCCTAATACCTTCGTTGACGGTCGCAATCATCTCTTTCTGTCCTTTGCGGCAGTCCTTGCCAAGCAGCGTGGAATTACGGATATCGTGACAGGAGTGTGCGAAACAGACTTCTCAGGTTATCCTGACTGTCGGGATGTCTTTGTCAAATCACTCAATGTCACGCTCAACCTTGCCATGGATTACGACTTTGTAATCCAAACGCCTCTCATGTGGCTAGACAAGGCTGAAACTTGGGAATTAGCTGACCAACTTGGTGCCTTTGACTACATTCGTGAGAAGACCTTGACCTGCTACAATGGGATTATCGGTACTGGTTGTGGAGATTGTCCTGCCTGCCATCTACGCCAACATGGTTTAGAGGTTTATCTCTCTCAGAAAGGAGAGGTCTGATGTTTTTTGCCCCCAAAGAAATCAAACAAGAAACTGGGGAATCTCTTGTCTACAATCCTCACAGAACCTTAGTCTCAAAAGAATTTACCTTCGATGCTGCCCACCACCTCTTTCACTATGAAGGAAAATGCAAATCCCTACACGGTCACACCTATCATCTGCAAATCGCTGTCAGTGGATTTTTAGATGATAGAGGTATGACCTACGATTTCGGAGACATCAAAGCTATCTACAAGGACTACTTAGAGCCCCACCTAGATCATCGCTATCTCAATGAAACCCTGCCCTACATGAATACGACTGCTGAAAATATGGTTTACTGGATTTTCCAAACCATGAGCCTAGAGTTGCCAGACGAGCGCGGTCTCCGTTTGGAATATGTTCGCCTCTATGAAACTCCGACTGCCTTTGCAGAGTTTAGACGGGAGTGGTTAGATGACTAAGGAACGTGTCCTCAAACTACCAGTTCTAGAAATTTTTGGGCCTACCTTTCAAGGTGAAGGTCGTGCAATCGGGCAGAAAACCATGTTTGTCCGCACTGCTGGTTGCGACTACCACTGTGACTGGTGCGATTCTGCCTTTACTTGGGATGGCTCTGAAAAACCAACTCGCATGACAGCTGACGAGGTCATTGCTGAATTAGACAAACTAGGAAGCTACGACTACGTCACCCTGTCTGGGGGAAATCCTGCTATCCTAGCAGCCAACATGGCTGAGCTAGTAACCAAACTCAAGGAACGTGGTGTCACTCTTGCTGTCGAGACTCAAGGTTCTCGCTGGCAAAATTGGTTGAAAGACATCGACCAAGTCACCCTCAGCCCCAAACCTCCTTCATCCAAGATGGAAGTCAACTTTGAGACCTTGGACTTTATCGTTTCCCAACTAGATCCAGACAAAGTAACCTTTAAAATCCCTGTCTTTGATGATGCAGATCTAGCCTTTGCCAAAGATATTCAAGAACGCTACCAACCAGATGTCCTCTTCTTATCGGCGGGGAATCCTGAGCCCAAGGCTACAGGCAATATTGTTCAAGACCAACTGGAACGTCTCAAAGAACTCTGGGAACGTGTCGCTGCCGACGATAGCTGGGGCAATGTCCGCGTCCTTCCTCAACTCCATACCCTCCTCTACGACAACCAACGTGGTGTTTAAGATTAGAAAGAAAAAATCATGTCACAACAAGAAGAAATGAAAAACCTCAGCCTCCTCGGCAACAAAGAAACCAACTACATTTTCGAATACCAACCCCAAGTCCTCGAATCCTTTGACAATCGTCATGTGGAAAATGACTATTTCATCAAGTTCAACTGCCCTGAATTTACCTCACTTTGTCCCATCACTGCTCAACCAGACTTTGCAACTATTTATATTTCCTACATTCCTGACAAGCTCTGTGTCGAGTCAAAATCCCTCAAACTCTACCTCTTTAGCTACCGAAACCATGGAGATTTTCATGAAAACTGTATCAACACCATCGGGAAAGACTTGGTCAACTTGCTAGACCCTCGCTATTTAGAAGTCTGGGGGAAATTTACACCTCGCGGTGGCATTTCAATCGACCCCTACTACAACTACGGTAGACCTGGAACCAAGTATGAAGGATTGGCAGAACAACGCCTCTTCCAACATGATCTCTATCCAGAGAAAATTGACAACCGTTAAACTCATACTCAATGAAAATCAAAGAGCAAACTAGGAAGCTAGCCGCAGGTTGCTCAAAGCAGTGCTTTGAGGTTGTAGATAAGACTGACGAAGTCAGTCACATATATAATCCAAGGTGAAGCTGACGTGGTTTGAAGAGATTTTCGAAGAGTATAATACGAAAAAGCCCTGTTCCTCAAACGGAGGAGCAAGGCTTTTTGAGTTTCAATTATTCTTCAGTTCCAAGGAAGTTTTTAGCAACTAGAGCTGCAAGAACGCCACCAACGATTGGTGCAAGGATGAAAATCCAAACTTGTTGAAGAGCTGCGCCACCTACCAATACAGCAGGAGCCAAACTACGAGCTGGGTTTACTGAAAGTCCAGTGATGTTCAATCCAGCTAGAATCAAAGCTGTCAATGACAAACCGATCACCAAACCAGCGATTGCGCCATTTCCTTTGCTTGCTGAAGTTACAGTCATGATCACCAAAACAAACAAGAATGTTGCGATTGTTTCAAACAAGAAACCACCAAAGACAGTTACACCGTTTGCCAAGGCATTTTCACCAAGACTTGCAGTTGACATTCCTGAATTTGCCAAGAGAAAGAATACAGAAGCAGATGCAAGGAAAGCACCGACTACTTGACCAAGAATGTAGTTTACAAGCTCTGAAGATGACAAACGTTTGTTAACAAACATAGCAATAGAAACAGCTGGGTTCAAGTGAGCACCTGAAACAGTTCCGATTGAGAAGGCTGCGACTACGATTGCCAAACCAAAAGCAAGAGCAATCCCAAGGTGTCCAAGTCCTTCAACACCATTTCCAAAAACAACAGCTCCTGTTCCGATGAACACAAGCATAAAAGTACCGATTAATTCAGCAACAAATTTTTTCATTTTTAGTCTCCTTTTTTTCAAAAACTATGTATTAGTCTATCAGAAGAAGGAAAGGGTTTCAAGAAATGTGCTTGGAAATTTTGTGTAAGTTTTCACATTTAATAGTCGAAATCTAATATTGAAAAGATTGAATGGCTTCTTTCAAGTCATCTTGTAAACTATTTCTCTGGTCGAGTTGGACATAGACTTCTAATAGACAAGATCTAAAATTGGAAAATTTATAAAAATCTTCCGTCTCTTCTATCGGGAAATCAAGTGACTTTATCCAAGAGGCTAGTGTCGCTTGATCCACCTTGCCTTGCAAAATAGGTTCGTAAAGCACTCTGGCTAAGCGCCATTCCTCATCATCTATAAATCGAATCGAAATTCTTTTAAACAGTTGACCAAGGATCTCAAATACTTCATGAACTCTGTTTTTAGGAAAGTCTGGATGACAAACAACTTCAGTCAAAAGATCCGCTCCATGCGCAAAAGCATGTACCCAACCATACTGGCTTGAAAAACCAGTCGTATCCTCTTCTTTTTCAAGGTAGTGCAACCCTTGATCGAGCATCGTATTTCTGATATCAGTTTTAAGCACTTGATAATAAAGAGAGTGTTGGTTGCCATCGGCAGATAAGAGATTGGCATAAATAAGGGCCCTAAAAGAACGGTCAAGCGTTGAAGTTCCTAGCTTATCGAGCTCTTTATCTAGTCCACCATCAGAAACAATCATAGCAGATATAAATTGAGATTGCTCCTTTGTAAATAACTCTTCTTGGATCCCTCTAGCCAAACTGGTAAAAACCAATTCATCGCGAATTTCTGGGCTCGAATCTCCTAAGTGCTCAAGTAACCACTGGAGTTCCTCCTGGTTATAACTTGGTTTTTCTTCTATTACTTTTCTTTTCAATTCTTGATACATCAGCCTACCTCCAATCATACACATCTATTATACAACATTCTTTTCTAGCTATCTTCATTATAAGAAATAAACATGTTAGTCTCATATAGTTTTTTAACTCTTAGAGGGTTAATTTTCCCCAAAAACCAGTCTTTGTTTGACACAAATTTCACAAAGGTGTATACTGAAACGTGATAGGACTTCTTTTAGAAACCTATCACGACTCACTTATAAACCTTTTGCTGTTCTTTTATGAACGTTTGAATGGTATCACGGATACCGAGGAGGAATCATATGTCTAAAGTAGCTATCGTTACAGGTGCAGGTCAAGGGATCGGTTTTGCAATCGCAAAACGCTTGGTTCAAGATGGTTTTAAGGTTGGAGTTTTAGACTACAACGCTGAAACAGCTGAGAAAGCAGTTGCTGAATTATCAGCAGATAAAGCTTTTGCTGTTGTAGCTGATGTATCTAAACAAGCAGAAGTTGCTGCAGCTTTCCAAAAAGTTGTTGATCATTTCGGAGACTTGAACGTTGTGGTAAACAACGCTGGTGTCGCTCCTACTACACCTCTGGATACAATTACAGAGGAACAATTCGCGCGCACATTTGCTATTAACGTCGGTGGTGTGATTTGGGGAGCACAAGCTGCTCAGGCTCAATTTAAGCACTTGGTCACGGTGGTAAAATCATCAATGCTACTTCTCAAGCAGGTGTTGTCGGAAATCCAAACTTGACTGTATACGGCGGTACAAAATTCGCTGTTCGTGGTATTACTCAAACATTGGCGCGTGATTTAGCAGAGTCAGGTATCACTGTCAACGCCTATGCTCCAGGTATCGTAAAAACACCAATGATGTATGATATCGCTCATGAAGTTGGAAAAAATGCAGGAAAAGATGACGAGTGGGGTATGCAAACATTCGCAAAAGATATTACATTGAAACGCCTATCTGAACCAGAAGATGTAGCTGCATCAGTTAGCTTCCTTGCTGGACCAGATTCAAACTACATTACAGGTCAAACCATTATCGTTGATGGTGGTATGCAATTCCATTAAGATTAAAAAAAGTGAGGTTGGAACAAAATCCAACCTCTTTTATCATCTCCACGATTCCAATTTTCAGAGTCGTTTTTGTCATTTAAAACAATCTTTCTGTCCTATTCATGCTTCAGAAATGAAAGGATTTCTTCAAGACTAGCGGAACTTCCTTGCTCTAAATAATGTGATTTACTACCATTTTGATAGACTGAAAGATTCGGAACAGTTTGGATATCCATTTCTTTTGCAAAGGCTGTAATCTCATCCTTTTCATCAGAATCACTATTCAAATAATAGACCGTCTGGTGACTTTTTTGAATCGCTAAAGCCAAATTGGGCACAAACTTTTGACAGTAGGGACAGGATTCTCTTCCAATGTAGACGACAAACTCGTCGCCATTTGCAAGTTTGGAGCGCATTTCTTTCATATTGATTGCTTTGGTATACTGAACAGCTTCCTGATAAGTTTTTGGAAGAACAGGCTGACTGAATTTCCAAATCATAAACAAAATCGGCATAGCAATTCCAATGATAAACAAGCTAAATTTTTTATTGACACGCACTAGCATCTCCGTCCTTTTCTAAGCATTTTTCCTAGTCTAATCGCCCACGACAAGATATAAAATCCAACCGATCGATCTATAATGATGCAGAGTCTGAAGACAAAGTCTTCGGCAAACTTTATCACAATAATGTCATTCTAAAATCTCAACAATATAACTCTATTGTTGCACTTTTATGATTTTACTCCCCCAACTGGGCACTGTAAGCGATAATTTGGTCAACTGTGTCAGACAAGAATTGGATGGTATCACGGAGTGGTTTGTCTGTTGAGATATCCGCTCCGATAATCATTGCTGATTCAAGTGGTGTTTTGCTACCTCCTGACTTGAGGAGATTGAGCCAGTCTTCAGCTCCAGTTTCTGATTGTTTCAGATGGAGATAGCCAGCAGTTGAAATTACAAGACCGGCAGAGTAAGTGTAACTATACAAGCCCATGTAATAGTGAGCTTGGCGCATCCAAGTCAGTGCTGCATCATCATCAATCTCAATAGCATCTCCCCAGAAGTCTGTCAAAACTTCTTTCATAATGCTGTTGAGTTTGCTTGCTCCAAAGGTCTCCCCTTCTTCAATCAGTGTATAAACCTTACGTTGGAAGGCTGCTTCCAAAAGGTGAGTGATAAAGTTATGGAAGTAGGTGTCCGTCAAGCGGTGTGCTAGGGCAAAGCGTTTTTGACGCGGATCATCAGACTGGTGCTCCAAGTAATCACTTAAAAGCAATTCATTGAAGGTTGACGGTGCTTCGACATAGTAGGTCGACATGTGGGCGTTGAAATAGCTCTGGTGGTTGTCAGAAAAGATGAATTGACCAGAATGTCCGATTTCATGAATCAAGGTATAGACATCGCTCAAACGACCTGTCCAGCTCATGAGGACATATGGATGCACACGGTAGGGATCAGCTGCACAGCCACCAGAATCCTTGCCACTATTGGCAGCAAAGTCAACCCAGCGCTCTTCTTGATAGCGCGCAATTTCTTGACTGTATTCTTGCCCCAATGGTGCGACTGATTTCATGACCAAATCGTAGGCATCATCAATGCTAACTTCAGGATTGAGTACACTGTCCAAGTCTAGCTTCCAGTCCGCAAAGGTCATCTTTTCAAGACCATTGACCTTGGCAACATGCTTGAGATATCGCTGAGCAACTGGCGCAAAGTCCTTCATGATGAGATCAATCTGACGATCAAACATAGCACGATCTACTTCTTGCTCAGCTAGAAGATAGTCAAAGACTGAGTCGTACCCCTTCATATCTGCCAAGAGTTTTTCAGACTTGACTTGGGCTAAATAAGCTGCGGCTGCCGTATTTTGGTGCTTACGTAGTCCTTCTGAGAAGGAACGAAAAGATTTCTCACGAACTTCAGCATCCTCGTGGTTTTGATAGAAATTTTCATAGGTCACAAAGCTGTTTTTGTAGATCTTGCCATGGGCTTCAAAATCAGCCATTTCAAAGTCTCCAGCTCGCATTTTAGTATAGATATCCTGCGGACTGTAGAAAACTTCACCCAGATTGGTCAAAGCCTTCTCCACATTAGCACCTAGATAGTGGGCTTTTTTAATTTTTGCCTGACGAATGGCTGCCGTCAAGTGAGGTAACTCACCCAAACGGTCCAAGACTTCCTCATCTGCTGCCACCAAGGCGTCGTCAAAGAAGGTCAAGGCTACACTGGCATCTGTTTGAAACTCCATCCCAGCTTGGGCGATATTGGCAAAATCTTCATTACCATAGTCTGTCGTCTGAGGCATAAAGCTGTAATTACCAATATGACTCATCTGAATATAGATTTGTTCCAATTCTGCAAAGGCCTTTTCAAAATCCTCAAAAGTATGAAGATTGCCCTTGTAGTCACGACTAAATTGATTGATGTCTTCACGCACCTTCTCAATCGCACGCAAGAAATCCTCACGGTCTTGGTATAGGGCTGTCAAGTCCCAAAGTTCCTTTTCGGGAAATTCTGAACGGTGTTTTTGTTCCATTTTCTTCCTCTTATTTCTCTAATTCTAATAAAACACTAAGGGCTGACAGGGCATAAAGCGGTGCTGTTTCTGCTCGCAAAATACGAGGACCAAGACCTGCCAAGACTGCTCCTTTAGCTTCAAAACTTTCAATTTCTGCAGGGGATAAACCACCTTCTGGTCCAAAGATAAAGAGCAATTTAGCTCCTTTTTCCAGTCCAGCAACTGCTTGTATAAGTGCGGCTGATTCGCCTTCTTTAGCCGACTCTTCATAAGCCACCACGATGCGGTCAAACTGGCTCAGTTGTGCTAGAAAGTCTGCCTTTTTTTCAAAAAGGGTAATGCTCGGGACAAAGTTGCGCTTGCTTTGCTCGGCTGCTCCAAGGGCGATTTTTTCTAGTTTCTCGACTTTTTTCTCTAGTTTTTTACCGTCCCATTTAGCAACTGACCAGTCTGCAGGGAAGGCCCAAATCTGACTGGCACCTAGTTCCGTCACCTTTTGAATAATAAACTCCAACTTATCTCCCTTGGGAAAACCAGATGCGATGGTCACTTGGACTGGCAGTTCCACATTGTCAGCTAATTCTTCGATCAGTTCCAACTGACGCGCATCCACATTGACCACGCGCGCCAAACACTTGATCCCATCATCAAAGACTAGGGTCACCTGGTCATCTTCTTTCAAGCGCATGACCTGAAACATGTGCTTGCTGGTTTCCTTGTCCTCAATAGTGACAGGTGAGATTGCACTCCCCTTGACAAAATACTGCTGCATACTAGCCTCCAATCACACCGGAGATATCCTTGGTCTTCTTGAAGACACAGGCATTCCATTCCCCTTGAACCATGTGGGTTTCAAGGAAATCCAGCTGACTCAGCCGACTCGCGCACCATGTCCCACTTGTCCTTGATAATCCCACTCATGATGAGGTAGCCTTCGTCCTTAACCAAACGATAGGCATCGTCTGTCAGATGAATGAGGATATCCGCCAAGATATTAGCTACAATCACATCTGCCTCAATTTCCACTCCTTTAAGCAAATCGCCTGGGGCTACATGGATGTTTTCCATACAAGGATTGAGCTCAATGTTTTCCTGAGCGACACGAACCGCCACATCATCCAAGTCATAGGCAAAAATCTCCTTGGCACCTAGAAGTGAGCTTGCAATAGAAAGAACCCCTGAACCAGTCCCTACATCTAGCACTGTTTCCCCACCACGAAGAACCTGCTCCAAGGCAAAGAGACTCATCTTGGTTGTTGGGTGCGTTCCCGTTCCAAAGGCCATGCCAGGGTCTAGCTTGATAATTTTTTCTCCCGCTGTTGCCTCATAGTCCGTCCATGACGGTACGATGGTTAGGTCATGAGTGATGCGAGCTGGTTCATAGTATTTCTTCCAGTTGTCTGCCCAGTCTTCCTCAGCCAAGGCAGTCGTCCCCATCTTGACCTCACCCAAATCCATAAAATCTGTCAATTCTGCTAGGCGAGTCTGCAAGTCTGCCTCAACCACTGCCACATCAACCGTATCAGGATAGTAGGCTGTCACTACGATTTCTTCTTGCTGCTCTACCTCTGGGAAAATCTCACCAAAACGATCCACATTGCCCACATAGTCCATGCTATCTTCAATTGCTACCCCTTGGGCACCTAACTCAATCAAGAGGTTGGAAACCAACTCCTCTCCCTCACGCTTGACTGTAACTTTTAACTCTTGCCATGTTTCCATCATTAAGATACCAAGCCCGTAAAACACAAAGCCAAAATAGGAAACTCTCTGAAGACGTTTGTGTCTAAGAGAAGTTTATCTTTTTGGCACCGTGTTTAGGGCGGGTTCAGTTTAGAAATTTAACCGAACCATCCTTTCTATTTCTCTATCAATTTTTCATGTAGACCATATCCATGCCTTCTTTTTCAGGCTCGATATGAGTTTGATGGTAGCCATTCTTCTCGTAGAACGCGACCATGCCTGCATCCTGTAACACCGTACACAAATCCCATTGTGTGATGGTTGGAAATTCTTTTTCCAGTAAGCTTAAACCTTTAGATCCATCCCCTTTTCCTTGATACTGAGGCAAAATAGCTGCCGTTCCCAACCAAGCTTTCGTTAACTCGGCATTGGTCTGAACTCGTAAAAATCCGATGTTTTCTTCATCTTCTTTTACAAAGTAGTAATAGCTATTGGGACGTTCGACTAGTTTCCATTTGATTCGTTCGCGGTCCTCGAGATAAGGGTCATATTCATCATGGTATTTTTCATAGACAGCCTTAAAGCTAGCTCTTTGAATCGCAATGACGTCCTCTAAATCCTCTACTCCCGCTCGAACAAGTGTTATCATAAACTTTCCTCCAAATAATCCCTCAATCTCCCCTGTAGCTGAGGCACTGCCTGTTTAGACTTCAAAAACTCCTCAATAGGCATCAGTTTATAGGCCTGTCCTTCATCTCCAAAGGTAATATTGTCAAATTGTTCTTGTCTTAGCTGACCAACCATAAAGACCGATTGCTTGCCTTCAAAGATTACGCTAGGATAAATTTTGCCCCAAAGCAAACAATCTTCATTTAAATGAATTCCCAGTTCCTCATGAACTTCACGTGCTGCGCACTCAAAAGGACTTTCGTCCTCTTCACGACCACCACCTGGAAACTCCCACATGTTGGGACAAGGGATATCGTCCTTGTCATCACGTAAGATAGTCAAGACCTTATCCCCACAAATCAAGGCAATCTTGCAACCTTGGAAATCCATTCTGCTATCCAATAATTCCATGATATTTACTCTTTTCTATGATAACAATTACTCTCTAGGAAAATACGAGCTAGCTTTCTTCGATTACTTTTTGGCACTCTGCATCCCAGTACGCCTGCCATCTGCCATGTTTTTTAGCAAAATAAACCGTAAACTCATCATTTACATAATCTGCAACATAGCGAAGATTAGGCGGGTTTTCCTCAAAACTTAATATCCAAGGATGGAAGTAGAAGGTTTTCTCCCACCTCTTCTGAGTATAGCCTAGATCCTTAGCATACTGAGGGATGGGTTGTTGCAACTCGCTTTCCAAATGGGACTGAATGGCATTATCAATACTATTTAAACGAGCTAATAGTTGCTGAAACTGCTCTTCCTCTTCCGTCTTAAAACCAACTAGAAATTCAAATTCCGCAAAATCTTCAGGAAATTCAAGTTCTGTGATTTTCCCATCCTCAGCATAGCGTCCTTCCTCATTAACAAGGCGACGAGCTCCTGACTTCAATACTCGCTCGAAATCTAGATCCGCAAAGCGATTGCGGGGAAGAACATCAACTGACGGCTCAGTTTTAGCTGACCTTCTCCTGAAAAACTGTTTGACTTTTTCTAGCATAGTCTCCCCCTTCTCCTTGAATTCATTATTTAAAAATGTCCACTTAGAATCTTTTCTAATACCTCGGGTAAGGGTAAAATTCTCCCTCTTCCAAGCCAACTTTTCCTTCTTCAAAGACTTCTTGGTTCCATTCCATGACGAATTCTTCTGCTTCTGGGTCTTTCAAAAAGTCCATGAGAGCATCTAGTCCAACCTCTGCAGTATCTTTGAGAAATAGCGCAAAATAAGCTAAAAATTCACGAGAAAAACCTTTCTTCGGTAAGTAAGGGATGACCGTGAGATAGTCTTCCACATTAACTGTTGACTTGGCAGGATTGTAAAAAAGTACCGCTTCTTCAAAAAGGATATCATCCGACGAAACCTCTCCGTCTTCATCTAGCATCTCCACCCCTGCAGCATTTTGTGCCTCTAATAGAAACTCACTTCAACCGCATGATTGCGCTTGTCCCAGCTAATCTCATAATCAAAAGGAAAGTTCTTATCCAACTCTTCTTGTAAAACATCTAAAAATCCGTATGTTGCCATTTTGTCCTCTTTCTATACGACTCTTAAATCGCCCCGAATACTCGGAAATATGCTAAAATAGATACTACCATATTACCACATTAGTATCAGAAAATCCATGTTAGAAAGGACTGCTATGCCAGACAATCTCGCGCTTCGTATGCGCCCCAAAACCATCGACCAGGTCATCGGTCAGGAGCATCTAGTTGGGCCTGGCAAGATTATCCGCCGTATGGTGGAAGCCAATCGCCTATCCTCTATGATACTCTACGGACCTCCAGGCATCGGAAAAACCAGTATCGCTTCGGCCATCGCTGGAACGACCAAGTATGCTTTTCGGACCTTCAATGCCACAGTTGATAGTAAAAAACGCCTCCAAGAAATCGCTGAAGAAGCTAAATTCTCAGGTGGCCTTGTACTGCTACTAGACGAGATTCATCGTCTTGACAAGACCAAGCAAGACTTCCTCTTGCCTCTTTTGGAAAGTGGATTGGTCATCATGATTGGGGCAACGACTGAAAATCCCTTCTTTTCTGTCACTCCAGCCATTCGTAGTCGTGTTCAGATTTTTGAGTTGGAACCCTTGTCTAACCAAAATGTTAAAGAAGCCATTCAAATAGCCCTGACTGACCCTGAAAGAGGTTTTGATTTCCCTGTTGAGTTAGATGATGATGCCCTTGATTTTATCGCAACATCTACCAATGGAGATCTCCGTTCTGCCTTCAATTCGCTTGATTTAGCAGTTCTCTCCACCCCAGAAAATGATGATGGTGTCCGTCACATCACGCTCGACATCATGGAAAATAGTCTTCAGAGAAGCTACATCACTATGGACAAGGATGGAGACGGACACTATGATGTTCTATCTGCCCTGCAAAAATCCATCCGTGGATCCGATGTCGATGCTAGTCTCCACTATGCTGCTCGCTTGATAGAAGCTGGTGACCTTCCTAGTTTGGCACGCCGTTTGACGGTGATTGCTTATGAAGATATCGGCTTGGCTAATCCCGATGCCCAGATCCATACCGTAACTGCTTTGGATGCTGCCCAAAGAATCGGCTTCCCCGAAGCTCGCATCCTCATTGCCAATGTCGTCATTGATCTGGCGCTTTCACCTAAGTCTAACTCAGCCTACGTGGCTATAGATAAGGCCTTGTCTGACCTTAAAACATCGGGGCATCTGCCGATTCCACGTCACTTACGGGACGGCCATTATAGCGGTAGCAAGGAATTGGGAAACGCCCAAAATTATCTCTATCCACATAATTATCCTGGTCACTGGGTCAAGCAAGAATACCTACCAGAAAAAATCCGTGACCATCACTACTTTTCTCCAGAAGATAGTGGAAAATACGAACGGGCCTTGGCGCAACGTAAAGAAACCATTGATAAACTAAAAAATTTGTGAAATCCTTTCCAAATAATTACATTTACCCCTTGATTTTTTTTGAAAAAGTGGTATTATATAAACATAGAAACGCTGTGGTGTACGACCTCACACTTAAGTGTTGACCGACTATTTTTTGTATTATTAGGGAAACAAAAGTCTTCTAACAGCATGTAGGCCGTCTCACACGGAAACAGCTTCAGTTAGAGCGAGTTGCCCACCTGCTTAATTGCGCGGGTTCAATACAAACCGTGAAGTTTCGGCACCAATACAGCTTTTTTGTTTGCCTCCTTAGCTCAGCTGGCAGAGCAGCGGACTCTTAATCCGTGGGTCACAGGTTCGATCCCTGTAGGGGGCATCTAAATCAACAGGAAAAAGCCTTGATAACCAAGGCTTTTTTGCTTGTCTATAACAAATTTGCCCCACTATTTTTTGGACTTTCTTTCCAGATATCTCTGATTTGATGACACTCTTCAAAAAAATTTTAAAAATTTAAAATAAAAGTCTTGCTTTTCTTTTTATTTATGATATACTTGTTCTTGTATCGGATGCAAGTTATCTAAAGGAGTTTATATGGATACGAAATTTTCAGTAGCCTTGCACATCCTAACCATGATTAGTGAGAGTAAGGAAATCTTAAGTTCACAAGCTCTGGCTGAGAGCGTCGGGACCAACGCTAGTTATATTCGTAAGGTGATTGCCTTATTGAAAAACACAGGCCTGATTACTTCCCATCAAGGAAAAACAGGCTATCAACTCAGTAAGTCTCCAAAGGAAGTGACCTTACTTGAGATTTATTTTGCAACACAAGAAGTCAGCCACATCAGCTTATTTCCCGTTCACCAAAATAGCAATCCTGATTGCCCAGTAGGGAAACATATCCAAGGAGCAGTTTCACCACTATTTGCTAGCGCTGAAGCTCAACTTGAGAAGGAACTAGCCCACCAAACCTTAGAAGATGTCATTAACAATCTTTATAAAGTAGCTAAACAAAAACGAAACTGATTTGCATGCAGATCAGTTTTAAAAAGACTATACTTGTATCTATATCAGATACAATAAAAAATAGAAAAGAGAAGACAATGAAAGCTGCACAACACACTACTTATAATAAAAACAATATCACACTAAAGATCACAGAAATTGCAAAACCAAGTATCACAGACAAAGAAGTTTTGGTCAAAGTCACCGCTGCTGGTGTTAATCCTATCGATAACATGATTTCCCGAGGAGAAGTCAAGATGATCGTCCCTTACAAACTCCCACAAACTGCAGGTAATGAAGTGGTCGGTATCATTGAAGAGATCGGTAAACAAGTCAAAAATCTCAAAGTCGGAGACCGAGTTTTTGGACGTCTCCCACTCGACCACATTGGTGCCTTTGCAGAATACATAGCTGTCGATAGTCAGGCTCTAGCTAAAGTTCCAGACTATCTTTCAGACGAGGAAGCCGCTGCTGTTCCTTTGACTGCCTTGACCATTATGCAATCCTTAGAACTCATGGGTGCTCAAGTTGGCAAAACAATCTTTATCTCTGGTGGTACAGGCGGTGTCGGTGGGATGGCCATTCCGATTGCTAAGGCTAAAGGTTTGACAGTCATTACCAATGGGGCTGGAGATAGCGCTGAGCGTGTATTGAAGCTAGGAGCAGACCGCTTTATCGATTACAAAACAGAGGATTATACAAAAACGGTTAGCCAGGTTGATTATGTCCTCGATACCCTTGGTGGTGCTGAAACTGAAAAACAAATGTCTATCATGAAAAAAGGTGGACAGCTTGTTTCCCTCCGTGCTATGCCAAATGGTGACTTTGCCAAACGGATGAATCTACCAAAATGGAAACAGATCCTACTTGGACTAGCCGGTCGCAAATTTGATAAGATGGCTGACAAATACGGCGTTCACTACCATTTTATCTTTGTGGAAAGCAATGGCGCTCAATTACAAGAGGTAGCTGACCTCTTTAGCAAATTAGAAATCAAACCATCTATCGATACAGTTTATCCATTTGAAGAAGTGAACAGCGCTTTAGACAAGGTCGCTAATGGTCGCTCACGTGGAAAAACTGTCCTCAGCTTTAAGAAATAAAAAGGAAAAAATCATGTCATATCTTACAAGTAAAACTCAATACATCACTGTCCAAGGAAATCAAATTGCCTATCGCAAACTCAGCAAAGGTAAATCAAAATTGCCTCTTCTGATGCTGGTCCATTTGGCAGCAACCCTCGACAACTGGGATCCAAAACTCTTGGACTTGATTGCTGAAACACCATGTGATTGTGGTCGACCTTCCTGGTGTCGGTGCCAGTCAAGGCAAAGTGGCGCCAACCATTCCTGGAATGGCTGAGCAGACAATTGCCTTTGTAAAAGCCCTTGGTTACGATAAGATTAATCTTCTTGGCCTTTCTATGGGGGGTATGATTGCCCAAGAAATGGTCCGAAGCCAGCCTGATTTGATCAACCGTCTCATCTTGGCAGGAACAGGACCTCGAGGAGGAAAAGAGGTCGATAAGGTTACAGGGAAAACATTTAACTATATGTTTAAAGCTGGACTCGAGCGCATCGATCCTAAACGCTATATCTTCTATAATCATGATGAACAAGGAAAAATCGAAGCCTTGAAAGTTCTCGGACGAATGGGAATGCGAACCAAGGAATTTGCGGACAAAGACATGAATGTACCTGGTTTCTTAACTCAACTCAAAGCTATTAAACGTTGGGGGAAAGATTCTCAAGACGACCTAAAATTTATCACCCAACCAACCTTAATCGTCAACGGGGATAAGGATATGCAGGTTCCAACAGAAAATTCTTATGATATGCATGAGAAAATAAAAGATAGTAAGCTTATCATCTATCCAAATGCTGGTCACGGTTCGATTTTCCAATATGCAGAAGAGTTTTCAAAAGAACTCATTGCTTTCTTGGAGGACTAAGATGGTCAAAACCATTCTAATAACAGGTGCTACGGATGGCATTGGAAAGCACTTGGCAAAGAAACTGGCCAGTGAAGGCCATCAGGTCATTCTTCATGGGCGTAATCCTCAAAAACTGGAATTGGCGCTTCAAGAGGTTCGGGCCATTTCCCTGAGAGGCAGAGTTTCGAGCTACTTGGCAGATTTTTCAAAATTAGATGATGTTTATCGATTTGTAGAGGAAATCAAGCTAGACTTTCAAAGGATCGATGTTTTGTTTAACAATGCAGGACTGTATGCAGGAAAAGAACGAAAAGCGAGTGCTGAAAATGTCGAGTTGACTTTTATGTTATCCGTTCTCGTTCCCTATCTGTTAACAACTGAGCTAAGTCCCTTGTTAGAAAAAGCGGATGACGGCCGTGTCATTAATACCTCTTCCTATATGCATCATTTTGCCAAGGTCAAGGATTTGGACTTTGGATTTGAGAAAGAATACAATCCAGGATTAGCTTATAATAATTCGAAGCTCTATACCATTTGGATGACACGTTATCTGGCAAGAGATTTCTTTTTAAGAGGTTCAAATATCACTATTAATGCCTATCATCCTGGTCTTATCTCGACCAACTTAGGGAATAATTCTAGTGATGAAAAGACGAAAAAGTCTCTCTTCGGACGCTTGATGAAATCTCTCTCGAAAGATTTAGATCAGGGGATTGAAACAGGCTATTATCTCACCTTATCAGAGGAAGTCAGGGGATTGACTGGCTACTATTTTGATGAAAAGAAAGTCAAGTCGGTATCTGAAAAAGGCTATACACTTGAAAAAGTACAAGATTTAATCAATTACTGCAATGATAAAATTGAGTTGTTTAAAACAGCTGTTTAACCAGTTCGATTACTTCCAGTTGAATATAAAAAGCCTTAGAAATCAAGGCTTTTTATATTCGTTGTCTAGTCAAGGTCAGAATCTATTTATCCAAAAAGTGAACCACCGGTATGACTCACTTCTTCTTTTCACTCTTAATTACGGTAAAAATGACTATCCTTGTCACTTGGTGATTGGCCGATTGCCAAGACGTCTTGGCTACCGTCTGTACCTGTCAATTCATTTTGGACTCCAGCTGGAGTAAAGATCAGACGTGCTCCTTCTCCGCCTCCAACAAGATGAATTCCTGTCAGATAGTAACCGTCCTTCTCCTCTACTTGATCCATCTCATATTTAAAAGTTCCCTTTGAGCTTTGAATCGTCACAATGCCGTCAGCTGTGATCGTAGCTGTTGTTCCTGCATAATTCTCCCAAGTTCCAAGGAATTTAGAATAATCTTTTTGATTTTCCGCCTTTGCCTCAGTTTGAGTTCCTGTAGCGCTTGAAGAACTTGTCTCAGACTTCTGTTCCTCTTTTTGGCTAGCTTCTGTTTTACTTGATGACTCCTTAGTTACTTTAGAAGAAGCCTCTTTGCTTGAAGATGCTGTAGTTTTTTCAGTATTTCCTCCACAAGCAGCAAGTGTCAAAGCAGCCAACAAGGCAAGAGCTGAAAGACTAGTATAACGCAATGTTTTTTTCATGATAATCTCCTTTTAAAATGATGACCCAGTTTAGTCTGAATCTAGAATGGCTAGTCCGAAATTACATATATTTTTGACGACCAAGCCCTAGTTTTCAGTGTATCATTTATTTGTCTATAATTCAATAGTTATTTTGGTAACTTTGTGTAAGATCAAGCAAAAAACTGATCCAAGAATGAATCAGTCTCTCTTTATAGCTTCTTTGATTTTTCAAAAGCTTTAATAGATAAACATGGCATCGCCAAAGCTAAAGAAACGGTAGTTTTGGTCGATAGCATGTTGGTAGGCTTCGAGGACCAATTCACGGCCTGCAAAGGCAGAAACGAGCATGACCAAGGTAGACTTCGGTAAATGGAAGTTAGTAGAAAAAGCATCCACCACCTTCCAGTCATAGCCTGGCTTGATAAAGATATTGGTCCAGCCAGAGTCAGCCTGGATTTGCCCATCAAACTTGCTTCCGATAGTCTCTAGCGTACGGATAGAGGTTGTCCCCACAGCAATGACACGGCCACCATTTTCCTTGACCTGACGCAAGGTCGCTGCAGCTTCCTCAGTCAATTGATAAAACTCTGAGTGCATCTCATGCTCATCCAAATTATCTACTGAAACAGGTCTAAAGGTCCCAAGTCCAACGTGCAAGGTTAAGTAGACTAGGTGAACTCCTTTTTGTTGGATTTCTTCCAGTAATTCCTTGGTAAAATGTAGCCCTGCAGTTGGGGCTGCTGCTGATCCACTCTCCTTGGCATAGACTGTCTGGTAACGTTCACGGTCATCCAACTTTTCATGGATATAAGGAGGCAAGGGCATTTCACCAAGACTTTCAAGTACTTCTAGGAAAATCCCTTCATATTCAAAACGGACAATACGGCCGCCATGAGTTAATTCCTCAGTCACGACTGCGCTTAGTCGGCCATCACCAAAGACAACTCGGGCACCGACCTTGAGACGTTTGGCTGGTTTCGCCAAGACTTCCCATTCGTCTCCTGTTGTGTTTTTCAAAAGCAAGAGTTCAACGTGTCCACCTGTTTCTTCCTTTTGACCATGAAGTCGGGCTGGCAAAACACGAGTATCATTCATCACCAGGGCATCACCTGGCTCTAACATTTCGATAATGGAGTGAAAGTGGCGATCTTGAAATTCTCCAGTCTGGCGATTGACTATCAAGAGCTTAGAGGCATCGCGCTTTTCCAGAGGTGTTTGTGCAATCAACTCCTCAGGCAAGTGAAAATCAAAATCATTGGTATTCATTGTTGTCATATTTCCTTTTCTTTTCTAATGTAGTTACGATTAGCTATCAAAACGAACTTCTTCAAGTAGGTACTCGATGAAACGTTCACCCATCTTGGACAAGCTAGTTTTCTCATGCTGGATATAAACCAGTTCAATGGGATCATCAATATCTAGAGGAATGGAAACAATATTGTCTCCATTAAGATTACTATTGAGGATACCTGTCGCGATGGTATAGCCGTCCAAACCAATCAAGAGATTGAACAAGGTCGCACGGTCACTAACCACGATGGATTTCTTGTGGTGTTCTTGTGACAAAATCTCTTCTGAGAAATAGAAGGAATTATGGGTACCTTGGTCATAGCTCAAATATGGGAAGTCTTCTAGATCTGCTAACTGCACCTTGTCTCTCTTAGCAAGAGGGTTGGTCTTGCTGACAAAGATATGTGGTTGCGCTGTAAAGAGAGGATGGGCAACGAGATGATTGTCATCCAACATCTTCGAAAGAACATCTCGGTTATAGCTATTTAAAAAGAGGACTCCTACTTCACTGCGGAAGTTCTTGACGTCGTCGATAATCTCCCAGGTTCTCGTCTCACGCAAAAAAAGCTCGTACTTTTCCATATCGCTCTTCTTGAGCAAGGAAACAAAGGCATTGACCACGAAGGCATAGTGCTGCGAGGACACACTAAAAAGCTCGCGATGAGCGATTGGGTTCTTATAGCGTTCTTCTAGAAGTTGCGTTTGCTCGACAACCTGACGGGCATAGGATAGAAATTCCATCCCATCACGTGTGAGGGTGATTCCTTTAGGATTTCGGATAAAAATCTCAATTCCCATCTCATTTTCTAGGTCACGAACTGCATTTGACAGACTAGGCTGCGTAATGAAAAGTTGCTTGGCAGCCTCATTCATCGAACCAGTCTCTACAATTTTGATAATATAGTGTAATTGTTGAATTCTCATGCTTTTATTGTACCATACTTGAGGCAATATAAAAAGAACCAGTCACTGAAAGGTCTGTGGCTAAGCTTAGATAAGTGCTTTCAAAGAACTTTATTTAGCGGACTAAAAAGAGAGAGTGGGACAGAAATCGGTAATTCGTTAGAATTCGATTTCGTCGTCCCACCTCCGCACAGTTGAGTAGGGCTGTAAAAGCTGATGAAATCAGCGTAGTAGAGTCCACTCAACCACTGCGTCTTGATAGATAATCCAAAGACAATTGAGAGGCTAGGACTTTTGTCCCAGCCTCTCTCTTATTCTTTAGAGTTAATCTGCCTTCTAAAGCGAAACTTAGCTTCCTCTTTCCCAGAAAATGGCTAGCAAAATCATAGCCCCGAGAACTGATGGGATAATAGCCGTATCAGCTAAGATAGGGCCCCAAGTGCCAAAGAGTAATTGACCCAAGAAAGCTCCAATCCAGCCGAGAAACATTTTCCCGAAGCAGCCCATTCGTTCGCCACGATTGGTGATAGCTCCTGCTAGTAGTCCGATTAAAAGCCCGACAAACATACTTCCAATCATAGTTTCTCCTTAAATTGCCCAATCTCCATTGCGGAAGAGTGGTACGCGTGTTCCATCCTCACGGATACCATCGATATCCATTTGGCTCGAACCAATCATAAAGTCAACGTGAACATCAGAACGGTTAAGTCCTGCAGCTTCAAGCTCTTCTTCACTCATCTCTGCTCCACCAACAACGCTCGTTGCGTAAGCTGCACCAATAGCCAAGTGGTTAGAAGCATTTTCATCGAAAAGGGTGTTAAAGAAGGTAATCCCTGACTGAGAAATTGGACTTGGATCTGGTACCAAGGCACACTCACCCAAGGCACGCGCACCAGCATTCTTAAAGACGAGGTCCTTCATTACTTGATCACCCTTCTCAGCTGTGATATCAACGATTTGACCATTTTCAAAGGTCACTTTGATACCTTCGATAATATTTCCATTGTAGCTAAGAGGTTTTGTAGAAGTGACATAACCATCTGCGCGACGGAAGTCAGGGGCTGTAAAGACTTCTTCTGTTGGCATATTTGGCAAGAAACCTTCGCCTTGAGCATTGATCGCTCCTGCAGATTCCCAAACGTGGTTCTTCGGCAAGCCAAGTGTCAAATCAGTTCCAGGAGCAGTGTAGTGAAGTGCTGAGAATTGTTCTTTGTTGAGCATTTCCGCCTTGCTCTTCAAGATCGCTGCATGTTCTTCCCAAGCCTTAACTGGATCTTCTTCGTAGATACGGCAAGTCTTGAAGATTTGGTCCCAAAGGAGGTCCACTGCTTCTTCGTCGCTTGCAGCATTTGGAAAGACTTTCTTAGCCCACTCTAGTCCAGCAGCAGCTGCTACAGTCCAGCTAACCTTGTTAGATTGAGTTGCGATACGCATTGGTTTCATGGCAGTTCCCATAGCCTTGGCAGAAGCTGATAGCTTTTCAGCATCCACTCCGTTCAAGGCACCTGGGTCAGAAGAACGAACACCGAGACGACTTGCTTTGTTTTCAAGAAGGTAGTTCATCTCAGCGATCTTGTATTCTGGTACATTGTCCAGACGCTCCATCGGCGCGTGAAGGAATTTTTCACGGTTTACAAAGTCATCTGCCCATTGAACAATAACTTCGTGCGCTCCAAGTGCATAGGCTTCTTTGACAATTAAGTGAGCCAACTCACGTTGCTCCACATCGATAGAGAGAGCCAAGGTATGACCAGGTTGCACGTTCACTCCGTTTGCAACCAAAAGCTTAGCATATTTTTCAAGATTTTCTTTAAAATTTGGTAAAACCATTTTGTTTTCTCTTTTCTATTTTTATTTTTCTTTCAAAGCAGAAAATAATCCTGCTAAAGCAATAGCACCTGACAAGAGTGCTGTCGATAGAAGAATTGTCTGATCAGCAAGTTCCAATTGGTACTCAAAGACTTTTTCAGCTGGCTTGTCTTCCGCAAAAATTCTTAGTTTCATGAAATATCCTTTCTTATTCTTCGTCCTCCCCTATATAGAGACGTCGAGCCTCTGGGCTATTTGTAAGGATATCTACATAGGTTTCATAGTCATCAAGTAGGGGCTTTCCTAAAGAGATATCTTGTTCTGGATTTATATTTTTCCCATAAAGAAAGCAAAGATAGAGACGTTCGTTGAGTGTTGGAAATACTTCAATAGACATATGTTCAGCCTGACCTACCCGATCCCAATCCTGTTCTTTGATATCTGGTATGATATAAGCTTGGAAAGTCCCATAAGTGGATTATCTTCTGGTTGTCCACTGTCCTTATCCGCCAGAACCAAAGAACAACGTCTACCAAAACCAGCAAGTTGGCGCTCCCTTCCCTTTACCGAAACAGTAATAGGATGCCCTCCAATATGGCTATAAATCCATTCTTTAGGCAGTTCATAATCTAACAGGGGGTTCACTTCTTTAACAATCGTTACAGGACTGTAGCGTAGAAACTGGCGAGTAACAGCCTTACAAAAGAGGATATCCTCCTCTTTCAAGGTCACTCCCTTCCAATTATTTTCCTCGTTAAAATGGTTGAAAAATACCAGATAGGGATCACGCACCATTTGTGCTAATACGTAAACGCCATTTCGCAAACTTATGGAAATAACTTTCCCTGGTTTCCAGGGTGTTGCTCTTTTTTTCTTTTCCATCATGATACAACCTCAAATCTACACAAGACATTTCAAACTATTAAAACAAATCATCAAACAAACTCAACTGATTGTCCTCTGGCAAATTGCCGAGAATTCCCATTTCATCCATTTTTTCAACCAATGTTGATGAGAGTCCTCCACGCTTACGGAGTTCTGTCTTAGAGAGGAATTCTCCCTCTTGACGGGCACGAACCAGTTGTTTGGCAACGTTCTCTCCCAGACCATCCATAGCAACAAACGGTGGGATAAGGGTGTCTCCATCAATCAGGAATTCAGTTGCATCACTGCGATAGAGGTCCAATTTACCGAACTTAAAGCCACGTTCCCACATCTCATTGACGATTTCAAGAGTTGTGTAGAGGTCAATTTCTACGTTGGAAGCTTCATTGTTCTTACGCTTTTCAGCAATTTCTTGCATCTTGCGTTTGATAGCATCTAAGCCTGCACCCATGGTCTTGATATCAAAGGCCTTGGCACGGATGGAGAAGTAAGCACAATAATAATAAATCGGATGGTGAACCTTGAAGTAGGCTACACGCAAGGCCATCATAACGTAGGCTGCCGCATGGGCTTTAGGGAACATGTACTTGATTTCCACAAGATTCGATATACCACTCAGGAACATTGTTAGCTTTCATGGCTTCGATATAACCATTGCGCTCTTCTTCTGAGATTTTAAGCCATAATCCCTTACGCACTCGCTCCATGATAGTAAAGGCCATCTTAGGGTCTAAACCTGCATGCATGAGGTAAACCATGATGTCATCCCGACATCCGATAACCGTTGATAGGTCCGCAATTCCTGACTTGATCAGGTCTTGGGCATTTCCCAACCAAACGTCGGTACCGTGAGACAAACCAGAAAGCTGAAGCAACTCTGCAAAGGTCGTCGGATGGGTTTCATCAACCATCCCTCGAACAAAGTTGGTTCCAAACTCTGGAATACCAAGCATACCAGTTGAAGTCCCGATTTGTTCAGGCGTCACTCCTAAGATATCTGTACCTGAGAAAAGGGCCATGACACCAGGATCATCCATAGGAATATCATTTGGATCAATGCCTGATAAGTCCTGGAGCTTTCGAATCATAGTCGGATCATCATGACCAAGGACATCGAGCTTGAGGACGTTCTCATCGATATCGTGGAAGTTAAAGTGAGTGGTCTGCCATTCAGCAGTTACATCATCTGCAGGATACTGTACTGGAGTAAAGTCATAGACATCCATATAATTAGGGATAACAACGATTCCCCCTGGGTGCTGACCAGTCGTCCGTTTGACTCCCGCAGCTCCTTGAGCAAGGCGCTCCACTTCGGCTTCTCGGTAGAATTTGCCAAAGTCACGCTCGTAACCCTTGACAAATCCATAGGCTGTCTTGGCAGCCACCGTACCAACCGTTCCGGCACGGAAGGCATACTCGGAACCAAAGATATCTCGCACGTCCAAGTGGGCGCTTGGCTGGTCCTCCCCTGAGAAGTTTAAATCGATATCGGGAACCTTATCCCCGTCAAAACCAAGGAAGGTCTCGAAAGGAATATCCTGTCCATTCTTGCTGAGTTTGTGGCCACAGTTTGGACAGTCTTTATTTGGCATATCAAAGCCTGAACCATAGGAACCATCCGTAATAAACTCACTATACTGACACTGACCACAGACATAGTGAGGCGAGAGCGGATTAACCTCGGTAATCCCAATCATGGTCGCAACGAAACTAGATCCAACAGACCCACGGGAACCAACCAAGTAACCTCGTTCGTTGGAACGGTGCACTAGCATCTGTGAAGCCAGATAAATCACGGCAAATCCATTCCCCAAGATAGAGGTCAATTCCTTTTCAATCCGCAAATCAACGATATCTGGGAGTGGATTTCCATAGATTTCAAAGGCTTTTTTATAGGTTAATTCAGCAACTGTTTCTTCGGCTTTGTCAATGAAAGGTGTGTATAAATCACCCTTTACAACCTCCACAGGTTCAAAGATTTCTGCCAAGGCATTGGTATTTTCAATAACAATCTTGCGAGCCAAGTCTTCCCCTAGAAAGGCAAACTCATCCAACATTTCATTGGTTGTTCTAAAATGCGCCTTTGGTAGCGGAGCTGGTTGGGCAGCTTCTCCATGGCCGATCGTTCGGTTAATCATAGCTCCCTGACCTAGACTTCGCACGATGATTTCACGATAAATCTCATCCTCGGGTTCGAGATAGTGGACATTTCCTGTCGCAAGAACGGGTTTCCCAAGGCGATCTCCAACCTCTATCAGGCTCTTGATGATGGTTTGGAGTTCCTCCATGTCCTTGACCTGCTCTTTGGCAATCAAAGGTGCATAGATAGCAGGAGGCATCACCTCGATAAAGTCATAGTATTTAGCCACTTCGACTGCCGCATCTACTCCTTGGGAAACGACTGCATCAAAAACTTCCCCTTCTGTACAAGCAGAACCCAAGATTAAACCTTCTCGATGGGCATCCAGTACCGTACGTGGAATCCGTGGTACTCCTTCAAAATACTGAGTATTTGACAGAGAAACCAGCTTAAAGATGTTTCAAGCCTACTTGATTTTTTACATAAATCGTCGCATGCTTGACGCGAGCTTTTTTATAAGAGTCCGGACTGATTAAATCAAGGTTTAATCGCGCCAAATCTGTCACACCGTGTTTTTCTGCCACTTCCTTGATAAAGATAAAGAGCAAACGGCCAGTTGCTTCCGCATCGTAGTTGGCCATGTGGTGGTGTTCTAGGGCAACACCAAAACGCTTAGTCAAAGGTCCTAGACCATGACGTTTATACTCAGGATAGAGATTTCTTGCGAATTCTAGCGTATCGATGACGGGCTGAGTGATTTTTGGCAGGCCATGACGTTCATAGTTGGCATTCATAAAGCCAACGTCAAAGGTTGCATTGTGGGCTACAAGAACGGTATCCTTACAAAATTCTTGGAATTCTTTCAGAACTTGAACCAAGGGTTTTGCATTTTTCACATGCTCATCCGTAATTCCTGTCAATTCAGTAGTAAAGGCTGATAAGGGGTGACCAGGATTGATAAATTCATCAAATTCAGCTACGATATTGCCCTTATACATCTTAGAAGCCGCCACCTGAATCAAGTCATTATAGATAGCAGATAGACCAGTCGTTTCCACGTCAAAGACTACATAGGTTGCTTCAGACAAATCCATCTCAACTTCATTATAGACGATAGGTACACGGTCTTCAACGATATTGGCTTCCATCCCATAGATCAGCTGGATGCCAGCTTTCTTAGCCGCCTTATAACCATGAGGGAAGGATTGAACATTCCCATGGTCCGTGATTGCTACCGCCTTATGTCCCCATTTAGCAGCTTTCGCAACGAGTTCTTCAACTTCAGGTAGAGCATCCATGGTCGACATATTGGTATGGGCATGAAACTCAACGCGACGTTCACCTTCTGGCATCAAGTCCTTACGTTCATAGTGAACAACTTCCTGCACGTCCTGAACATTCATGGTCAAATCTCGTGTAAAATTATTGACCTCGACATTTCCTCGAACACGGAGCCAGGAATTTCTTGATCATGTCAAATTTCTGAGCTTCTTCTTCATTTTTAACCCATTTTTGCATGGAGAAGCTAGATGTATAGTCCGTCATTTTGAAATTAATCAAGACACGACCCGTTCTAGTCACCTTTTGCTCAACATCAAAGACAACCCCTTCAAAAACCAGTCGATTTTCTTCGGTATTGACCTCAATCATAGGAGTAATCTCTGCCTTGTCTAGTTTTGGCTTGGCAGCTGCTTTCTTAGCTTGGAAATCAAAGACAGGCTTATCCTCAACTGGAGGAGGCGGCGCCATCTGTTCCAATTGTTCCATAGCCCGAAGTGTTTCGTCATTAGCAGCCTGAACAATCATTTGATTTTCTGTCTGAAAGGCCTCTTGCTCTTCCCTCGTGAGTTCTTCATTTTTTTCTAAAATGCAGGATAATTTAGGAAAGCCAAAAAGTTCCAACTGTTTGCTAAGATTTGGCAGATGATTTTTTCTAAAATGCTCTGTATCTGCCGCTTCAGAAGCTTCAATAATCAACTGGTCATTTTCAAAGCGAACCTGAAAATTCTGATATATAGAACGAAAACCTTGACTAGCGCAAGGACCATCCGAAAAAGCCTCTCGATAGTAGGCTTGTAAAAGTTCTCTAGAAAATTCCTGATTTCTCGTTTTTATCTCAAAACTAGCCTGATTTCCCGTTTTTGAGAATTCTTCTTTCAAGCCTCTTTTCAACTCTAGAAAAAGTTCAAAAGGCAAGATATTTTCAAAAACAAAATGAAACTCCCAAACTTTGCTTCGTTTATGAACAATGACTTGTTCTATTTCAGCCTGAGAGAAGGCCTCATGATTTCTCATTTCAGCGGGGATTCCCAACTGATTCATTAAAATTTCAAAAGTGGTTGACATCCATTTTCCTCACAATATACTCCTTCTATTTTACCATATTTGAGGCACTTTTACCTATTTCTACCAAATCATAACCACCCGTCTAACGGGTGGTTTGCACCAGGGCTATAAGCCCAAATTACCAGCCAGCGCCTAAAGACGCTGGCTTTCACGTTGTTCAAGCCTCATTGCTCTTGACTCGTCACTTGCCTCTTAAAGAGGCTTTAGTATTACTTACCACTATCCCTAAAGGGATCCTCATATTCTTTTACACTCAATTTATCTAGTGCTATATCATGCTTTTCCTGCTCTTGAATATATTTCTTAATTGTGGCTTCATTAAGCCCTACTGTACTCACATAATAACCTTCCGCCCAGAAATGCCGATTTCCAAACTTATATTTCAAATTGGCGTGTTTGTCAAACATCATGAGTGCACTCTTACCTTTTAAATATCCCATAAAACTTGAAACACTTATCCTCGGTGGAATACTTACTAACATATGTACATGATCTGGCATTAAGTGACCCTCGATAATTTCAACACCTTTATAACTACACAAGCGATGAAATATTTCACCTAAACTACTCCGATATTGATTATAGATGACTTTCGTCTATACTTAGGGGTGAACACAATGTGATACTTACAGTGCCACTTTGTGTGTGATAAACTATGAGACTTTTGTACCATGGTTTTCTCCTTTCGCTTTACAATTGGCTTGAACACCTTTATTGTATCGCGTTTGGAGTTTTTTTGGTATAACCTTCGACGCGCACCCGCATAGCGGGTGGTTTATTTGTCTCGCACCTCACGGAGCGAGACGGACTAATAGTCACATAAACAGAAAAAGAAGTCACAAAGTGACTTCTCAGAACGAAGACAAACGCCAAAAATGACGTTTGTCTTTTTCTGTTTTCAAAAATAGTTTATCTCATCATCTACTAATCTATCCAAAAATCTGAATTTGAGAAAAATAAAAAGGGATATTCCCTATCCATTTCACTAATTTTTTGATATTTAAACACGCCAAAGTAAGCCCAACCTGATCCTCCATTTTGGACTTTCCTTTCTCTCTCGTGTATCTCAAATTATGGTATTCCTTAGCCGTTCCAAAGAGTCGTTCAATTGTTTCTTTGCGTTTCTTATAGAGCTCTTTCATTTCTATTTGATGACGAATCTCCTCACAAAATTCAAGGGCATCTTTCCAGACATGTCTCGTTACTACTTTTTGAAAATTCTTGCTTTGGGTACAAACGGATAATAGGGGGCAGTTAACACATACTTTAGGATTACTCTTATACTCACGGTAGCCTTCTCGAGTGGTTGTGCGATAGCTTAACACTTGATTCTCTGGACAGACATAACAGTCATAACTTGCATCATAAACAAAATTACTAGGCCTTAAGTTCCCCTTTACTCCTTTTGGACGAGTATAAGGGAAGACAGGAATGATGTTTCGCTCTAATAAATAATGGGCAATAGCTGGAGTCTTGTAACCTGAATCCGCAATAATATAGCGGGGCGAGAATGGCTCTAACTTTGAAAAAAGAGCAGGGAAAGCCTGACTATCATGAACATTTCCTGCCTCAACCGTATAAGCCAAGGCCCAACCATGCTTATCACAAGCAACTTGAGCAGAATAGGCAAATACTTCCTTATGTTCGCCCTTGTGAAACCAACCACACTCGGGATCTGTCGTTGAGATTTTCTTTTCCTTAGCCTCACTTTCTTTTGCGGGCTTTAAGGACTTTTTTTCGTGTTTTTTCCTATCTAAATCAATCTCAACTGCCAATTGTTCACTCATAAATTTAGCTTGTTGGTCTACCATTTCCTTACGATACTTGTGACTATTAGCCGCCGCTTTGATATGGGTACCATCCACAAATATTTCAGAAGGATCAATTAAGCCAGCATACAAAGCTTGGCTGAGAACTTGGGAAAAAATCTCAGAAATGAGTTCTTTATCTTGAAAACGACGGCTGTAATTCTTTCCATAGGTAGTAAAATGAGGGACCTTATCATCTAAAGTTAGTCCAAGAAACCAACGATAGGCCACATTTACTTCAATATCTTTCATGGTTTGGCGCATGGAACGAATGCCATAAAAACATTTAATCAAAGGAATTTTGACTAGCATGACGGGATCAAGACTAGGACGACCATTATCTGGGCTATAGGTATTTTCTACCAAATCATAAATAAAGTCAAAATCAACCTTTGAATCTACTTGTCGAAGAAAGTGATTTTCTGGGACCAATTCGTCTATTGTATAGAAACCATATTGCTTACGGTTATAATCAGGTTTTTCTTTGTGAAACATAGGGATTACCTCACAACTCTTCTTACCTCTATTATACGACTTTACACAAAGAAAAGCCCTTGGAAACTTGACTTCCAAGGACTTTGTCTTCAATCTGAGAAGCCACAAAGTGACTTCTTTTAAATTGTTAACAGTCTAGTTCATTGCATCTATCCTCAACCTTACAGACTAGAGTTCTGTACGATTTTCGATGGCTCTTAGAAGTGTAACTTCATCTGCATACTCGATATCAGCTCCGACTGCTAGACCTCGTGCTAGACGAGTAACCTTGATCCCTGCTGGCTTGAGAAGTCGAGAGATGTACATAGAAGTCGCCTCACCATCAGCAGTTGCATTGGTCGCAACGATGACCTCTGAAACCTCGCTATCCATAAGACGAGTCATAAGACTCTTAAGGTTGATATCATCCGGACTAATTCCATTCATGGGTGAAATCAACCCATGCAATACATGGTATAACCCATGGTATTCCTGAATATTTCCATAGCAGCTACATCTCGGCTATCCTCCAGGACCAGAATCGTAGACTGATCACGGCTAGGATCGGTACAGATAGAACAAGGATCCTCATCTGTCAAACGTCCACAAATAGAGCAATAGGTCAACTCTCTTTTAGCTGAAAGGAGATTTTTAGCAAATTCGTTGACGTCATCATCCGGCATTCCAATAGTATAAAAGGCTAGACGGGTTGCTGTCTTAATCCCAATACCAGGAAGTTTGGAATAACTGTCAATCAACTTAGCAATAGGTGTTGGATAAAGCATGGCTTCCTTTCTAATTCATTGGATGGTGTTGGTTGTATAGATTGATAATGTCGCGAGCAATTGCTGGCCCAACATTTTTGGTTAAATTGGTATTATGAGGAAAGACTACTGCAACTGCAATTTGAGGATTTTCTGTTGGAGCATAGGCCACGGCATTGGTATTATTAGCTTCTTGACCACCAGCTACATAGCTTTCAGCTGTACCGGTCTTACCACTGATAGAAACAGTGGCGCCATCTGAAAACGCCCGTCCTGTCGTTAGGGGACTAGTTCCATGCGATACTTGGTAAAATCCTTGGTGCAAGATTGCCATATCTGATTCAGAAATATTGACCTTGTTGATTTCCTTGGTATTTATTGCTTTGATTAATTCCCCAAGGCCACCCTTATCATTGTTGTCGTATATTCCCTCGACAATATGTGGAGCTAGACGAACACCATTGTTAGCAATAGTTGCAACGTACTGGGCTAATTGCATCGGTGTGTAGTTATCGAACTGTCCAAAGGCATTATTTAGATAGTTGGCCAAATCATATTCTTTAGGGATAAAGCCTGTTGACTCATCCGGTAAATCGATCCCTGTAGACACGCCCAAACCATATTCACCAAAGGTTGAGCGAAGTTTTCCCATGGCAGATTCAAGATTGTTGGTTCCTACTGTCATATTCGGCTGATAAGTTTGCCCCATGATGCCAAGAGCAGTTTGGACCATGTAGGCATTGGATGAATACTCCAAGGCCTCAACGGCTGTAATCGGGAAAGAACTGTAATAAGGGGTATACCAGGAATTGATAGGCGCAGAACCTTGGAAGACGATTGGTTGATCTGTCAAGGTTTGATTTCCTGACAAGACCCCATTTTCCCAACCTGAACTAATGGTTGCTGCCTTAACGACAGATCCTGGAACAAAGACATTGGTTACTGTACCAAGTGAGTCTGGTGTCAATTCCCCAGTTTCTATATTATGCTTCATTCCTGACATAGCTAACACAGCACCCGTCTTAGGATTGAGGGCTACTGCATAGACACCTTCAGAATATTTTGCTCCACCATTTGAAAGTTCCGAACTGAAGTAACTTTTCAGAAGATTATCCACACTATCTTGGAAGGTCAAATCAATGGTCAATTTAATGTTTTTTCCCTTGCTACCTTCTTCGACATTTTCCACACTCTCCATATCACCATATTTGTCGAGATGGATTTCTTTTACGGTGCGCTTCCCTTGTAAAACCTCTTCGTATTGTTTCTCTAGATAAGAAGTTCCAACACGGTCATTAAGTGAATAGCCTTTTTGCAAATAAGCATCCACATCCTCGGCTGGAAGCCCCGATTTCTCACTAGAGACACTTCCAACGATAGATGAAAGCGAGGTTTCTAAAACCTTTCTATCCCACGAAGTTGAGATGCTAATACCAGGTAATTCCTTGGAAGCCGAAGCAACGATAGCAACCTGTGTATCACTCAAGGGATCTGTTTGAATATTCCCTGTCGCAAAATTACCAACTGCATTGAGCTGGTTAAAGAGGTAGATAGCCTTCTTTTCATCCTCTGAATAATTCAGTTGATCAGAAGTGATACTCTCAGCAGCATTGTTATAAAGTTGAGCTTCAGATAGTTGATTACCATCAGAATCAAAACGTTTATCCTTAGGAAGAGCCTCTACCGTTTTTTTATAGACAGCTGGGTCCGCTAGATAATAGTCAGCCATTTGACGTTCCGTCAAATCTGGTGAGGATACCGTTACATACGTTAAGAGTTTAGTGGAAATATCCTTTAAATCTTTAGCTGTCATCTTATTGCTTCGTGTGAAAGCCACCACTTGTTTGACGCTGTTTTCTACCAATGGTTTTCCAGCCGCATCATAGATTTCACCACGAACAGAACTCGTTGTTACCCGTGTTTGGCTAGCAGACGCTAACTTGGTTTCATAGAAATCCTTGTTCACGACTTGCATATAGAGCAAGCGACCAATGATAGTCATGAAAAGCAAAATAACGATTGAAAACAATAGATTAAGTCGAATCGGTATCGAATGGCTATTGAATTTTCTCATACAAATCAGTCTCATTTCTAATCAAAATCTCAATCTCCATTGTACCATAATTTGAAGAGAAAATTATGGAAAAAGAAAAGACTTTTCCTTTTTATCCCAAAAACAAAGCAACTGTGGTATAATAGAAGTAAGCGCTATTTTATTTGTTAGGTTTTATTGACAAATAATGTTTAACAGATAACTACAAAGGAGTCCCATGAACAAGCCAAACATCTCTACGATTATTGATCTTCACTTTGAAGAAATGACCGATTTAGAGCAAGAGATTGCTCGCTATTTTTTGCAGGCAGATACCATTCATGATGACTTGTCTTCTCAGCAGGTCACTCAAAAACTTCATATTTCTCAGGCGGCTCTCACTCGCTTTGCCAAAAAATGTGGCTTTTACAGGTTATCGGGAATTTATTTTTCAAATACCAACAACAAAAGGATACCCTTTCCGTTCCTCAACAGGATATGAATCCTTTGACACAAAGAGTCTTGAGAAGCTATACAAATATCCGAGAAATGACACAAGAATTGATTGATGATGACCAACTGGAGCGCATTGCCCAAATGATTGATCAATCAGAACGCGTTTATTTTTTTGGCACTGGAAGTTCTGGCCTCGTTGCGCGTGAGATGAAATTGCGTTTCATGAGACTTGGAGTCGTTTGTGAGGCTTTTGACAGATCCAGACGGTTTCGCCTGGACAACCAGTATCATCGATGAAAAAAATGTTTGGTCTTTGGCTTTTTCCCTTTCAGGAACAACTCCATCCATCATTGACAGTCTACTAGACGCTCAAGATATGGGGGCTAAAACTGTTCTTTTTACTAGTACGCCTAGCAAGGAAACTCAGGACTTCACAGAAACTGTACTGGCAGCAAGCCAGAGTCAGGCTTCCTATATCCAACGCATTTCTGCCCAACTCCCTATGTTGATCTTAATCGATCTCCTCTATGCTTATTTCCTAGAAATTGATCGTGAAAGTAAAGAAAAAATCTTTAACAGTTATTGGGAAAATAAAAAATTAAATGGCTATCGTAGAAATAGAAAGTCTAGATAAGCCTTCATCCCTTTCAAATCAACAAGCATATGAGCAACCAGCGATTAAAGTCGCTGGTTTTTATACTAGACTAAAATCAAAAAACATCTTATAATAGTAGTTATGAAACTTACAAACGAAGAAATACAAAAAATTGAACAACTCCTAAGAGATTCATCGTACGCCAAATATCACAAACGTCTACAGATTATTTATTTTCGCTCAAAAGGAAAGAGTTATAAGGAAATCATGGATCTCCTAGATTGTAATAAAACAACTGTTTGGAGGAATCTGAAAAAATATAAGGAGTTTGGTTTAGAAGCTCTTCTTCAAGAAACCCGTGGTGGACGTCATCGAGAATATATGACTTACGAAGAGGAACAAGCATTCCTAAAACGTCATATAGAAGCTGCTCAGGCTGGGGAATTTGTAACTGTCAATCAGTTATTTGAAGCCTATCAAAAAGAGATTGGTCGCACTTCCACACGTGATGGTTTCTATTATCTCCTGAAACGCCATGGTTGGCGAACGGTCACTCCTCGACCTGAACATCCCAAGAAGGCAGACGCTCAGACAATTGAGACGTCTAAAAATAAAATCTACATTCGAGACCTTAAGTAAGCGCTTTAAAGAGGAGGGGACTTATAACAAAGTACGATTGATGTACCAAGATGAAGCTGGTTTCGGGAGGATCAGTAAGATGAGTTCTTGTTGGGCTCCTCAAGGAATTCGACCTAGCATTCCGAGTCATTATATGCGAGAATGTCGCTATTGTTATGGGGCAGTAGATGCTCAGACAGGAGATTCCTTCTTCCTCATTGCTGGAGGATGCAATACTGAGTGGACGAATGAATTTCTACGGCAAGTCTCACAAGCTTATCCAGATGATTATATTTTACTTGTTATGGATAATGCTATATGGCATAAATCAAGTACCTTAGAGATTCCAAGTAATATTGAATTGGCTTTTATCCCACCTTATACACCAGAAATGAACCCTATTGAACAAGTCTGGAAAGAAATTCGAAAACGAGGTTTTAAAAATAAGGCTTTCCAAACATTGGAAGCTGTCATTGATAAGCTTCAAGAAGTTATTCTAGGACTGGAAAAAAGCGTTTTAAAGTCTACTGTCAGCAGACAATGGACAAGGTTGCTTTTTGAAAATAATTGAGTATAAAAAAGCACTCTAGACATTCAAAGATATTTGGGACTTCCCTTAATAAATTTGTCACTTTCTTTTTCAAGACAGCCCAAGCTTGCTCAATGGGATTCAAATCTGGTGAATAAGGTGGTAGAGGTAAGAAAAAGTGTTTATCTTTGACGCAAAGTTCATCCAAAATCTTCTTGGGATGAAAACTAGCATTGTCCATGACAATGACATGAGGTGTCTTCAAAGCAGGCAGGAGTTGCGTTTTGAACCACTTAACAAAGAAGTCGCTCGTCATGCTTTCCTTGTAGATCATAGGAGCTATAAACTCTCCATCTACTTGTCCTGCAACAATTGAAGTCCGCTCAAAACGCCGTCCATTAATCTTTTCATAGACTTTCTCTCCTCTAGGAGCCCGTGCATGAGAACGATAGAGGTAGCGGTCGATTCCTGTTTCGTCAATATATACGACTGGTAAATCTTTTAGATTATCCAAAATATCAAGAAATTCAGCGACTTTCTCTGAATCTTGTTCCTTAAAGCTAGTCGTCTTTTTTTAAAGTGACATTGATCTGCTTTAAAGCTGCCCATACTGAAGGAACAGCACAATCAAAATGTGCCGCAATTTCCCGTAAAAAAGCATCTGGATGAGCCTCTACAAAGGCCTTCAACTCCTCCAAAGGAATCTTTCGGCTTTTGGCGACTCTCTTTTTCCGCTCTAAGTGCCCTTGTTCACGTAATTTCTTTTCCCATGTGAAGAGAGTTCTGACGCCAACATCAAAAACTTTGGATGCCTCGACATGGCTGTGTCCCTCTTTGATGTAATTTAATGCTCGTTGTTTAAAATCTGTACTATATGCCATAGCTTTATTATAACATGTATTTTATAAACTAAGTGACTATATAATTGATTGAATCTAGAATAGTACACCAAGGATTCTAAAATGGTTTTAGAAATTAATTTGACTTTCCTAATCTGTTTATTCACATCTTATTTCAATTCACTATAAATGAGTATTTTGACTCTTTTCACTCTCATCCAGATGCTGACCTGTCGTCACCAAAAAAGCGAGCAAGACTGAATTCTGATCCTCAGAAAACGCCTTTTGCTCGCTTTTTATAATTGAGATTAGCTATAGGTTCTAATCTCTAAAGTTAAGACAGTTATCGCATTATTTTGTTCCAATAAAACGATTGCCCTTCAATAACTTCCCACAAAATCTATACTTCCTCAAAAGTGCCTCTTGAGTTCTACAGATTTTACTGATCTTCTTTTTTCTTTCCCAGTGCAGACAATCCAAGAAGTGCTCCTACAGCTCCTAATGCTGCAAGGCCAGTAGCTTCTTTCGCACCTGTCTCTGGGAGGGTGTTTTGACGATTTACAGATGCTTGGTCAATCTTGTCTTGTATCATAGCCTGAGCTACTTGCGCCTGCTCATCCTTGTATGTTGCGATTTCGTGAGTGGCTGGAGTCGTACCATTTACACCGCCAGTAAAAGCAAGTACTTTGTAAATAGGACTTTCTCCTCCAGGAACTCCTCCTTCAAAGTTTAGAACTCTGTGAACAGTTGCCTCAGCACCATTGACACCTCCAGTGAACTCTGGTACTTCATGGATAGCTGCCTCAGAACCATTCACACCACCAGTAAACTCTGGTGCTTCATGGATAGCTGCCTCAGAGCCATTTACACCACCAGTAAACTCTGGTACTTCATGGATAGCTGCCTCTGTTTTGCCTGATTCTTCTTTCTTAGTTCCGACTAGCACAATCTCATCTTGCGCCACTTCAACAACTTCACGAAGTTTTGTAATACGGCTTCCATCTGGTGCTACTTCAGTCAAAATACGTTCCTTGCCTGCGCGACCTACTTGAGTTACGCGAGTTTCACCTTCTGGCAAAGTTGGATCTTCTTGTTTAACTGTCTTGAAGTTGATGGATTCTTCTACTACTTCAAGACTTGGTTGAGTTTGAACTAGTACCGTATCCCCTTCAGTTGGAACTACAGAATGTTTTACTTCCTCTTTCGGAGTTGCTTGAAGCTGATTGATAGAAGTTAAAGCTGCTTGCAAGGCCTTATCGACTGCATCCTGAGTCTTGGCTGCTTCAATAGCAGTAAGAGCCTGTTCTGACAACTCAACTAGTTTCTTCTTAGCTTCTTTATCGTTGCCTAGTTCCTTGGTCTTGTTTCGGATGGCCTCTGCCAAGCTTGCCATTGCCTTATCGTAGTCAATCTTAGGCTCTTCTGGTTGGGCTGGTTCCTCTGGTTTCGGATCCTCTTTCGGAGTTGCTTGAAGCTGGTTGATAGAAGTTAGAGCTGCTTGCAAGGCCTTATCGACTGCATCCTGAGTCTTGGCTGCTTCGATGGCTGCAATGGCTTGCTCTGATAACTCGACTAGTTTCTTCTTAGCTTCTTTATCGTTGCCTAGTTCCTTGGTCTTGTTTCGGATGGCCTCTGCCAAGCTTGCCATTGCCTTATCGTAGTCAATCTTAGGCTCTTCTGGTTGGGCTGGTTCCTCTGGTTTTGGTTCCTCTTTCGGAGTTGCTTGAAGCTGGTTGATAGAAGTTAGAGCTGCTTGCAAGGCTTGGTCTACTGCATCTTGAGTTTTGGCTGCTTCGATGGCTGCGATGGCTTGCTCTGATAACTCGACTAGTTTCTTCTTAGCTTCCTTATCATCACCTAGTTCCTTGGTCTTGTTTTGAATAGCCTCTGCCAAGCTTGCCATTGCCTTGTCGTAGTCAATCTTAGGCTCCTCTGGTTGAGCTGGTTCCTCTGGTTTCGGATCCTCTTTCGGAGTCGCTTGAAGCTGGTTGATAGAAGTTAGAGCTGCTTGCAAGGCTTTGTCTACTGCATCTTGAGTCTTAGCTTCTTGGATAGATACAAGAGCCTGTTCTGACAACTCAACTAGTTTCTTCTTAGCTTCCTTATCATCACCTAGTTCCTTGGTCTTGTTTTGAATAGCCTCTGCCAAACTTGCCATAGCCTTGTCGTAGTCAATCTTAGGCTCTTCTGATTGGGCTGGTTCCTCTGGTTTTGGTTCCTCTTTTGGAGTCGCTTGAAGCTGATTGATAGAAGTTAGAGCTGCTTGCAAGGCTTTGTCTACTGCATCTTGAGTCTTAGCTTCTTGGATAGATACAAGAGCCTGTTCTGACAACTCAACTAGTTTCTTCTTAGCTTCCTTATCGTCACCTAGTTCCTTGGTCTTGTTTTGAATAGCCTCCGCCAAACTTGCCATTGCCTTATCGTAGTCAATCTTAGGCTCTTCTGGTTGGGCTGGTGTTTCTTCGACACCATAGTTCTCTTCCTTATCAAGGATCGTTTGTAAGGCTGCAGCTGTTTTCAGAACTTCCTGTGGTTTAGCATCACTTGCTGAAAGTTGCTCTGATAATTTGTCCAAGTTTGACTTGAAGGCTTGACGCGCTTCTGGAGTATTCTTCAAACTTGTTTGGTCAAATTTATCCAATTCATCCTTCCAATTCTTCATAGCTTGGATCAACTCTTCTTTGGTATAAAGAGCGCTACCTTCGCCATGAGTGATAAACTGGTCAACTTGGATACCAATGTTTCTCGTAGTATCATTACGTTTTGGATCCAATTGCAAGGTTACAGCATGCCATCCCTCTTCAAGTCCTGTTAGACGAACGAGAGTCTGATCACCTTGACGTGTGGCAGCTGTACCACTGAAGTACTTCTTACCGTTGTATTCAGACGCATTACCTAGACCATCTTGATACTCGACTCTTCTACCGTCTAACGTCACCTTGTAGATACCATGACCTGGGTCTACAAAACCTTTAATTTCTAAACCTGTACCGTAGAAGTAGGCTGTTACACTAGCATTTTTCTTCTGCTCTTCCGTTAAACGACCAAATGACGCCCAAGACTCAGTGTTTTGGTATTTACCTGATGAATTGGTTTCATGGTGCCAACCTGGGCTATAGTCAAGTTGACTGGCCTGATCATCATGACTGACTTGATCTTTTTGAAGCAATTCAGCTTTCATCACTCGAATCGTTGCTTCTGAAGCAAAGCCAAGCAAAGCTTCATCTGAAGCACTCGTCATTTTCACTTTGAAGTCAAAGATAGAGTCAGCTTGCTCCGTAAAGTCAATTGTTGGAATTGTCAAAGTCTTTTCTGTTTCCCCTTCTTGGAAGGTCAAATCAGCTGTTGTATCCTTGTAAACCTTACCGTGAACCCCTGTTCCTGGTTCAGTCACGACATGGACTGTTGCAGCTCCTTTGCTACCACCAACACGTTTAATGGTTACAGTAACTGGTTGGCCTTTTTGAACTTCATAGGTAGTTTCTTTCAACTCAAACATACCTTTACCAGCATTATTGAGCGTGTAAATACCTTCAGTTGCAATAGCTTTGCCAGTTTTGTTGACGAGTTTGATGGTGTGTTCACCTGGAGCCAAGTCATCTGTTTCATAAACCATCTGGCTACGTTTACGAGCCGCATTATTAGTTTGTACGTCTGCAACCTTTTGACCATCCACATAAACTGACATTTCACCGTGATTTGGATCCACTGTAGATACGACATAAGCCTTAGTTCCATTGAAACGGTAGGTTACGCTAGCATCTTTTTGATTGGTCCACATGGATGTTCCACGAACGCCTTCAGATTCGTCATACCAGGTTGTATTTGCTTTATCAGCTGTTGTATTTGAATGGTAATCCAAACCTAGAGGATAGCCATCTGTTTTTTCGATGCTACTTGGTGTCTTATAAACAGAGAAGTTTGTCAAAATAGGAGTTGCTTGTGAATTCGTGATAGTCACACGAATCTTTTGTGCTTCCACAGGTTGACCTTGGACAAGACGACGATAACCAACAGTCGAACCTTCTCCATATGGAACCCAGCGACCATTGAGCTCAACTTCAACCTTAAATCCAGAGATACGTTGACCTTTAGCAATATCTTCTTTGAGTTCGACTACGTCAAAGCGTCTCTTTTGACCGAGATCCACAGTAAATTCACCTGTCTTGGCATCATTTGACAATGCCCAACTAGTATCATCCTTACCATCCGTTAAGTTGCTTGCTTGATACAAGTGATTCTTGCGGGTAGAGCTTGCAGTTACAGTTGCTCCCTTGGCGAAGTCAGTCGCATACATTTGATCCAAGGTTGCTCGGAATTCTTTCAAGCGCGCCACATCTGCATCTGCGAATTTACCTTCTTTATTTGGTGGAATATTGAGGAGAAGTGGCGTTCCACGACCAACAGACTTGAAGTAGATATCCATCAAATCTTTGATTGATTTTGGTTGTTGATTGTCATGGTAGAACCAACCTGAACGAATAGAAACGTCTGCTTCACCGACAGAGTACATATCTCCTTCTGGGTCTCCATGGTTGAGATATTCATTCTTCACATCGTCAGTAATTTTAGCTTTCTTAACCTTATGCCAAACTGGATCTCCAGCGATACCACGTTCATTACCGATCCAACGGACGCTTGTCGGTTGAGCAGAGAAGATAGCGATATCTCCTTCAGCTTCCTTGATGTACTTGAACCATTCGTCAAAGGTGTAGGTTACTTTTTGAGCTCCGCTACCACGCGCACCGTCCATCCAAACTTCGATGAATTTACCATTATTTCCATATTTAGGATTGCCAAGGATTTCTTTCAGTTGGTTGAGGTAGTATTCGTTGTACTCTTTTTCAGTTGAAACATGATATTTAGGGTTATTGGCATCCCATGGCGATAGGTAAACCCCCATATTCATGTCATACTTAGTTGCTGATTTAGAGATTTCTTCGAGAAGGTCTCCCTTACCGTCTTTCCATGGACTTGCAGCTACCGTATGGTCTGTATATTTAGATGGGTAAATTACAAATCCATCGTGGTGTTTCACTACCATGATTGTTCGTTTGAATCCAGCATCCTTCAAAGTCTTAATCCACTGGTCTGTATCAAGGTTTGTTGGATTAAAGTTTTGAGGATTTTCTCTACCGTTACCCCACTCAGAGTTAGTGTAGGTATTCATACCATAGTGGATGAAGGCAGCCAATTCTTCTTTATGGTAGTCCAATTGAGCCTTGCTTGGAAGTGGACCGTAAGCAGCAATTTCTGTTTCTTCGTCTTTTGGATCCACTACCGGAGTTGCTGGAGTTGCTGGTTTTGGATCTTCAATCTTTTCGTATTCAAAAATAACTTCATTCACCCCTTTATGTTGGATTGTTGCTTCTTGACTTGCGTTGACTGCACGGTAGCCTGCAATTTCTTTGGCTTGGAATCTGTGAACAAAGGAAACTTCATATTCTTTACCATCGTTATTATCCACAGTCGCAGTTGCCAATTCTTGGTCTGTACCTTTCAAACGATAATGAACGTCAAAGGAACCTTTATTGACCTTATAAACAACCTTGATAACGCGAGTTCCTGCAGGAGCCTTGCTCACAACGCTATAATCATCTTCCCAAGCGTCTTTTAGTTGCTTATTGACAGTTTTGCCGTCAATCGATACAATCTCATATTTTTCTTTATTCTTCTTGAAGAAGTCAGTCTTTTCAATTTCTGTTTTATAGTTATAGTCGAACTGAGTTCCAACTTCTGTCTTTTCAACAAAAGTATCGTTTTCTTTGACTGGATTATCATTTTGGTCTAGGTGTTCGACAACAACTCGTCCATAGTCAACACCTTCAAGGAGAGTTGCTACACCACTTTCATCGAAGGAATATTTGTTTTCACCTATAACAGCTGTCTTATTTCGAAGCATTTCTCCCTCTGGAGTGAAGTAATAACGATTGCCGTTATCGCCTTGATACCAACCTTTGACACCGTACTTGTCAATAATTTCTTTGACCCATGCCAATTGTTCTGGTGAGAGGACAAGCCCTCCTCCAAAACGGTCTTTTTCAGCAATGTTCGCATTATCGACAGTACCACGTTGGTGAATTCCGATAACTTTTCCTTCACCGTTGATAATTCCACCACCTGAAAGACCTGATACAGAAGTCAAACGATAAGTGACACCAACTGTTCCCTTATCATCATACTTTTCAGTACCTTTAACAACACCGTCCGCCTTATACAATTGACCTGGAACAATTGGTTTCTTCAATTCTGGAGAAGTTGAATCTGTAGGGTAACCGATGGTGCTAACAGGTTCTCCAGCTTTGTATTCTCGATGTTCTGCTAAAGGAGTAAAGGTAGCTGCCTTATTTGGACTTGCAATTGAAAGTGGAACTGGAGCTACAACCAAGGCTAGGTCATTCTTATAGCCTTCACCGAATTTTTCTTTATTCCAGAAATGAATGTCCTTTTCCTTGAACAAAATTGTGTTCCCTGAAGTTGGTAAAGAATTATTCTTAGCAGTATTTGAACCTACATTGTAGTAGAACTTAGCCGTATCACCACCACGGATAGAACCAGCATTAGTATCTGCATCCTTAACCAAGAAATTATGAGCTACTGTCAACATAATATTTGGAGCAACAAAGATACCTGAACCTGAGTTAAGGTATCGCTGACTACCGCCATTGGCCAAAGGTGAGCTAAAGATTGAATAAACCATAGTAGCAGATGTAGCTGGTTGACCTTCATAATTGATATGCTTAAGGTCTTGTCCGCCATTGATAATGGCTCTATTTTCTTTTCCAGCTTCAGATGGAGCTGCTTCTGTAGCTTTCAAAATGCTCTTAGTCTCTATTTGTGGACTATCTTTTTCTGATACAATAGCTGCAGTATCCACTTTTTTCACTGGTGTATCAGGATAGGCACGATCAGAAATTTCTTCAGGGAGTAAATCGCCAGCCACTTCAGCAGGTTTTGCTTCCTCGACCTTTTTCTCAACAGCAGGTTCTTTTTTTTCAGTTACTTCTTCTTTAACTGCTTCTTCTTTTTCATGATCTACATCTGCCACTTCTTTTGCTTGACTATCTACTTCAAGTTTTGGTTCTGTCACAAGTTCATTAGCCGCAACATTCCCAGATGCAAAAAAAGTAAGACCCACTGTTACTGAAGCAACGCCGACAGTCAGTTTACGAATACTAAATATTCGACCTTTTTCTAAAAAATATTGTTTCATCAAATACTCCTAATCTTCTAGAGCAGTCAGCTACTGCCCGAGCCCAGTTTTAGCTGGCGACATTTTTTGTTTGATTCCCTAACTTAAAATTCTTTCTCTATACTATTTTTGAGCAAATATAAGCTTTAGAAATCGCTTACATTTTTTGGAAATAAAATAATGCTCAAATTAGCAAGAATTTTAACTAGAGTTTCAGCATTATTATAAATATACTATATTGTCAAAAAAAATGCAAGGGGTTTCAAAACTTTAACTAGATTTTTACTGAATATTTTGCTACTATTTATCACTAAAAAATGGAGAGGACAACGATTGTCCTCTCCAGATCTTAGCTTTTCTTCAATCCACTACAGTTGACAAAAAGCCTCAGTGCTAGTCACTACCCTTTCTAATACAAGATTAAATCTCTCGATGAATTTCGTTGGTTTTAACTATTTCATTGCCCTTCTTTTTTCTTGCCCATAGTAAACATGCCTAAGATCATACCTAGCAGTCCTACAGTTACAAGAGGAGCCCCATCTTCACTTCCTGTTTCAGGAAGAAGATGTTGACGCGCTGCAGGTGCTTGATAAGTACGATCTTGTGCCATAGCCTGAGTCACAATAGACTGGTCGCCCTTATAGTCTAGAACCCCTTGGACGGCTGCTTCAGTATTGTTTACACCACCTGCAAAGGCTGGAACTTCTGCACTTGTAACTTCTAGTTCGTTGACGCCGCCTGGGTATTCTGGAACTTCTAACTTAGCAGATTCCACCCCATTTACACCACCTGTGTATTCTGGAGTTTCTAACTGAGCGGATTCTACTGCATTAACGCTGCCTGTATATTCTGGAACCTCTAACTTAGCAGATTCCACCCCATTTACGCCACCTGTGTATTCTGGAACTTCTAACTGAGCGGATTCCACTCCATTGACGCTGCCTGCATACTCTGGAGTTTCTAACTGAGCGGATTCTACTGCATTGACACCACCTGTGTATTCTGGAACTTCTAAGTGAGCGGATTCCACTCCATTGACGCTGCCTGCATACTCTGGAGTTTCTAACTGAGCGGATTCTACTGCATTGACGCCACCTTCAAATTCCGGAACTTCTAACTGAGCGGATTCCACTCCATTGACGCTGCCTGCATACTCTGGAGTTTCTAACTGAGCGGATTCTACTGCATTGACGCCACCTTCAAATTCCGGAACTTCGTTAATAGTTCCCGATGGATTTTCTTCTACATCTATTTCTGGAACTTCATGAACAGCGGCTTCTTCGCCGTTCACGCCACCTTCAAAGGCTGGAACTTCATGAACAGCGGCTTCTTCGCCGTTCACACCGCCTTCAAAGGCTGGAACATCATGAACGGCTGCTTCGGCACCATTAACCCCACCTTCGAAGGCTGGAACTTCGTTAATAGTTCCTGGTGGATTTGCTTCAACCTCTATTTCTGGAATTTCATGAATAGCGGCTGCTTCGCCGTTCACGCCACCTTCAAAGGCTGGAACTTCGTTAATAGTTCCTGGTGGATTTGCTTCTACATCTATTTCTGGAACTTCATGGACCGCGGCTTCTTCGCCGTTCACACCACCTTCAAAGGCTGGAACTTCGTTAATAGTTCCCGATGGATTTTCTTCCACATCTATTTCTGGAACTTCATGAACAGCGGCTTCTTCGCCGTTCACACCGCCTTCAAAGGCTGGAACTTCGTTAATAGTTCCCGATGGATTTTCTTCTACATCTATTTCTGAAATTTCATGAACAGCGGCTTCTTCGCCGTTCACACCACCTTCAAAGTCTGTCACATTATGAACAGCTGCTTCCTCACCGTTGACGCCACCTTCAAAGGCTAGATCCTCATGAACTGTACCTTCACCATTGACTGCACTTGTAAATTCAGGGACTTCATGGATTTCTGCTTTTGCTCCATTTTTACCACCAGGGACTCCTGCACCTTCAAGACTTACAGGTAAATTATGCATGCTCTCAATTGCACCATCAATGATTTCTGTAATTTCTTGACCAATATCTTCCTTGTTAACTGCGAAAAGCAATGTTTTTGTATCGTATTGCGTCAAGAAAGTCGCAAAGTTCCCATTTGCCAATTTAAGAACTGGTGGTTGATTCACCAATACTTCAGAATCAAATTCTAGAGCAATGACATTTTTGCTCATCTCCACAGCATTTTTCACAGTTGCTTTTGTTGGAGCAATTCTATCCTTGCTTAAGAAATCCCAGTTGAATTTCTTATAAGACAAGGTGTATTCATTTTGAGTGGCAGTTGCATGCTCATAAAGCAAGCCAAATTCGCCATTTCCAAGATCTTGCAATGAGTTATAGGCAAATTTGCCACTTTGAATTGGATTGTGCTTGAGCCAAGTTAGGTCTCCATTAGCTTCCACACGTGCCAAGTGCACCAGACCATTGTAACGTCCTGGCCCACCTGCATTACTGAGGATGATATATTCCTTACCATCGTGCACCGTATGAATGGCAGACATTTGAACATAGACATCTTTGACATCTGAATAGCGTTTTACATCTTTTTCCCAAGTTGCTCCACCGTCTTTACTCGTTGCAACCTGCAAATCCCCTGTCAATCCACGCATGAAGAGTTTGAGATCCCCATTATTCAACTGAACAACAGTTGACTCAGTATTTTGAGCACCTGGATTATTCATAGTTGAAGAGTGAATTGTTTGGTTGCCTACTGGGCGGTTATCATTGACCGATTCACCTGCTTGCCAAGTTTCACCATGGTCATCTGAGTAAATGACACGTGAAGACTGGGATCCACTTAGGTAGGATACGTTATTTGTTGTGTAGGCTGGGATAACCAGACGCCCTTTGTGAGGTCCTGAGTGCAAGGCAATACCTGTACCAGGTCCAGTACCTAAGAAGTGCATCCAGTCCTTACGAATACCGTATGTAATATCTTTTGGTGCAGACCAAGTTTTACCATCGTCATCACTATAAGACATCCAGAGATAGTTGGTGTTTGAAACTCTAAAGATATTCTTGTCGCTATAATCGAAGTAGACATTACCAATCAGTTCTTCACCCTTGTAAAGATCACCCTTATCACTATAAGCTGGTTTCTTAGGATCAACTACAACACGATATTCTGTCTTTCTATTTTCAGGGTCAAAGACTTCACCATTTTCACGGATTGTATAACGTCCTGCTTCACCTTTTTTGTATAGAACCTGATAAACCTTATCTCCAATTTGCTCATAGGCTTGTGGTGCTTTTCCTGGTAAATCTCTGACAGCTTCACCTTCTACGAACATATCAAAAATAGAGAAGATTCTCTTAGTTTTCGGATCTTGGACTAGGGCCATGTCAATGTTGACTGGTGATCCCGCATGAGCTCTTCTGGCATTCTCATTATCACGAGGATTTGAGATGACAATTCTATCTCCCCATGTTTTGCCCTTATCATCACTACGACGAACAACCATACCGATGTCGCCCCAGTCAGAGTGATGCAAGCGTCTCTCATCTGCACCAGCAATTAAGGTTCCCTTATCCGTTTTCAGCAAGGCAGGAATACGATAGCTTGCGATACCATCTTTATTTGGCTTGCGGTTCTCACCACCTTCAAAAACATCCAGTTTATCAGTAACTTCTGCTCCTTCAGGAAGTTTCTTCTCCAACTCTCCTCTTTCAAAAAGTTGGCTACGTTTTTTAACTTCTTCTTGAGAAAGAGCACGGTCATAAACCGTTAGATTACGGACTTTAAGATTGGCGCCCCAGAAGTTTTTGCCTGTGCGTTTTGTTGTACCGATTTGTACATGGTTGACATCTGGCATATCTTGAATGAAACGACCAGACTGAGGACTTGTACGTGACAAGACACCATTCACATAGACACGAACTTGGCCTTTTGGTTGGTCTGCATTTGGTCTTTCAACTGTAAAGGTTACAGAGTTCCACTCACCTGGCTTAATCTTCAAAGGAGCAGTTTTATAATCACCATAAAATTGGTTTCCATTTGCATCACGACCTTCAACGATAGCTGTGTTATCAAGGATGGCCATAGTGAAATACTCATTTACTTTGGTATCACTAGAGACTGAGAAGAGGTTGTAAAAACGTGGAGCAGATGCATCTGGCTTAAACTCCATATGAATGGTCGCATTTTGAAGTTTTTTAAGTTTGTCTAGCTCCTCCTTCATGTCAACTCTTTGACCGTTTGAAGGATTGGTTTCAACATCTTCCTTCTCTATAACAGTATTGACATTTTCCAACTCTCTTGCATAAAAGTCCCGGGGAATGTTTCCAACTTCCTCGTCTTCACTCTCTGTAGCTGGAGTTTCGTTTGATGCTTCTGTTTCTGTTGGTTTTTCAGACCCTGGGTTTGCTTTCAGCTCTTCACGGTTTACTTCTGTGCCCTTATCTGTTGCCGTTGCCAATTTGTCTGCGAGTTCCTTATCGAGATTCGTCAGATTTCCTGTCTCTACTTCCTTAGGCAATTCTGGCAAAGATTGCCCCGCTGTTTCACCAGTCGTTGATGGCGCCTCTTGAGCAAAAACAGGTGAAGCACCAAAAACAACGGCTCCAATCACTACTGAAGCTGCTCCAACTGCAAATTTCCGAATTCCATATCTCTGTTTTCTATCAAAATCTCTCTGATTCATATTTTCCCTTCCGTTATTTTTAAAAAATAAAGCGCTTTCTTTTTTGCTTAAAATTTTTAGCCCTTCAGACTAGCTGCAAATAAGAAACTGTATTATCGAATGGTAATTCCCATCCTTTTAGCCTTGAACTACTGTTGTATGACATAAACTTCCACTACTAAGAAAAAATACAACAGATTTTGCTCCTTCCATAATTGATATTACACTTATTATATAATAAATATTCTAAATTATAGTCAAATAAGTCTATAATAGATTCTACTTTCAAAAATATTTAGGAGAATCAAATTATTTGAAACTACTTTCTTGACATCTGAATACATTGAAGAAAATCCTGTAATTTATTCAAAATCACAGGGTACTTCTTCCTAATCGTTTATTGACCTACATAGGTAAAGGGGATATCACTACCACACAACCAGTTGTAAACTTGATCATTGACATGAACATTCATGGCTTCATGAGCATATTCAGGCATGATACGATAACTCTTTTCACAAGTCAAACGGTTGTAAATAGCAAACTGAGTGATTGGATAGCAGACATCGTCATCAAGTCCAGTAATCATCCGAACTTCCCCCTTAATACGATGGGCAAGATTTTTTACATCGATATAGCTAAGTGTTTCCATAATCTGCTCTTCTGTCTCATGGAATGGATCATGGAACTTAAAGTAACGAAAGAGCTCATCATAGGCTTCGCTGGTATTTCCAATCTCTAGCACTCGTCTAAAGTCTGATAAGAATGGATAAATAGCTACGGTTCGCTTAATCCGTTGATTCAACCCCGCAGCCACCAGAGCCAGCGCTCCTCCTTGAGAAGCTCCATAGCTTGCTAATTGCCCCTCATCCACTTGTGGGAAGCTAGCTACAATCTCAACTAATTGATAAATATCAAGATAAACATCCTTATAGAAGAGTTGCTCTTTTCCTTCTACTGCACCACGAATGATTTGACCCTTAACCGTATTTCCGAGTGGCGAGCGTAACCCATCTTGTGAGTAACCAGACTGACCACGGACATCCATAGATACGACACCATAACCAGCGACTGTAAAGGCTAACATATCTGCCCAATCCCAACAACGTCCCATATATCCATGGAAGTGAAAAATAACTGGTACTTTATGTTCAGATTTTGGTAAGACCACACGCGCATAAATAAGGCCTTCCCGAGTGCCCTTAAAGGTGAGTTCATAGCACTTCACGTTTGGAATACGAAATTCACGTTCCTCTAGTTGGTAATCTGGTAAGACTGAAACCTTCTCTATTTCCCCATCCCAAAAATCGTCAAAGTCTTGCGGAACTTCATCTCGCCCTCTGTAAGTTTTCATTTCTTCTATTAGTGCTGGATTTCTCATAAAACCCTCCTTAATTTTGTAACCGTTACCATAACTCTAGCACATAAAGGAAGGCAATGCAAGACTGATATTTTAAATAGAAAGTGATTTTAATTTTGAAGATTCATAAATGCTTATCTGAAAGTAGTTTTATCCATTCCATTCTGTATACATTCAATACACTTTCAAAGAATAACAGCTTCTTTTCTCTCTCCTCCAAGAGTCATTGAAGACTAGTCTTATACTCAAATCCAAACTAGGTCAGCTTTATCTGCAACCTCAATGCCGTGCTTTGAGCAACCTGCGGCTAGCTTCCTAGCTTGCTCTTTGATTTTCATTGAGTATTAGCATGCTTTCGGGTATATAGTTGTCTATCTTTAATCTAATGTTCTTTTACAAAAATAAAAAAGCTTCATAACCTTAATAGAATTGTTCTATCAAGATTACAAAACTCTTTCTTATTTCAAATCTTTTTTATAGCGTTCCAACTCTGCTTGGTTTGCCCAAACATAGTGACCTGGACGAATTTCTACCATAGAAGGTTTATCAGTTTCATAGTCATGTTGATCTGGATCATAGACTTTCAAAACTTTTTTACGTTCCAAGATTGGGTCTGGAATAGGAACAGCTGATAGAAGTGCTTGTGTATATGGATGAACTGGATTGTTAAACAATTCTTCAGTCTCAGCCACTTCAACAATGACACCCTTATAAATTACCGCGATACGATCAGAGATGAAACGAACTACTGACAAATCGTGGGCGATAAAGAGATAAGTCAAGCCTAATTCCTTTTGGAATTTCTTGAGCAAGTTCAAAACTTGAGCACGCACAGAAACGTCCAAGGCTGAAATAGGCTCATCCGCAATAACGAAGTCAGGTTGCATAACCAAGGCACGGGCAATCCCAATACGTTGACGTTGACCACCTGAAAACTCATGTGGGTAACGTGTCAAGTGTTCAGCCAAAAGTCCCACTTCACGAATGATTTTTGTACTTTTTCTTTTCTTTCTTCTTCATCTTTAAACAAATGATAGTTATAAAGACCTTCAGAAATGATATAGTCAACCGTTGCACGTTCATTCAAACTTGCAGCAGGGTCTTGGAAAATCATTTGAATACGACGAATTAATTCTGAAGCTTGTTCACGTGATTTTTTTCCATTGATTTTTTTACCTTCAAAGATAATATCACCTTTGCTGGTATCATTAAGACCGATAATGGCACGACCAATCGTTGTTTTACCACTACCAGACTCTCCAACAAGTGAGAAAGTTTCTCCTTTGTTGATAAAGAAGTTCGCATTTTTAACAGCTACAAACTTTTTGCTTCCTTCACCGAAGGAAATTTCTAAGTCTTTAATTTCTACTAATTTTTCAGACATTTCCTTCCTCCTAGTCCTCAAGATGTGTAAAGCCCATCTTTTCACGAATCTTATCGTGTAAATCTGCAATTACTGCTGGTTTTTCAACTTTTGGAGCTTGTTCATGAAGCAACCATGTCTTAGCCCAGTGAGTATCAGACACTGCAAACTTAGGTGCTTTCTCCTCGAAGTCAATCTTCATGGCATAATCTGAACGAAGAGCAAAAGCATCTCCCTTCAATTCAGTATAGAGCGATGGAGGTGTTCCTGGAATTGAATATAATTCACCTTTATCATCCGCAAGCTGAGGCAAGCTTGACAAAAGGCTCCAAGTATATGGGTGACGTGGATCGTAGAAAATTTCTTCAACAGTACCATATTCAACAATTTCACCAGCATACATAACAGCAACTTTATCAGCGATACTTGCTACAACACCTAGGTCGTGAGTGATGAAAATCGTTGTAAAGTGGTATTCATGTTGAAGTGACTTCAACAAATCAATAATCTGTGCTTGGATGGTCACGTCAAGGGCTGTTGTCGGCTCATCACAGATAAGAATGTCTGGACGACAGGCAAGAGCAATAGCGATAACAATACGTTGACGCATTCCCCCAGAATATTGGAAAGGGTACTCGTCGAAACGTTTCTCAGAGTCCGGAATACCAACCTTATTCATATAGTCAATAGCCAATTCTTTAGCTTCTTGAGCAGTCTTGCCTTGGTGTTTAACAATAACTTCTGTGATTTGGCTTCCGATGGTCTTGATAGGATCTAGACTTGTCATCGGATCTTGGAAGATAGTAGCGATTTTAGCGCCACGGATATTTTCCCACTCTTTATGAGAAGATAAGGCTGTCAAATCTTGTCCACGGTAATTGATACTACCTTGTGCAATACGACCATTCTCTTCCAACATTCCTGTGAATGTTTTTGTTAAAACTGATTTACCAGAACCTGACTCCCCAACTAAAGCGAGAACCTCTCCCTCGATCAGATCGATGGAGACACCTCGTATAGCTGTCAAAATTTTGTCACGAACGTCAAATTCCACGACAATATCTTGAGCAGTCAAAATTACATTTTTTCCTTTTATCATGTCTACTCCTATCTATGTGTACGTGGATCACTAGCATCTGCTAGGTTTTGACCAACAACGAACAGTGACAAGGATACCAAGACCAATGTAGTCAATGGAATCCAGAAGAGGTATGCATTGGTTGTTACGTTTTGAGAATAATCTGAAATCAAACGTCCCAAGCTAGGAACTGTAATCGGCAATCCAAGACCAAAGAATGAAAGGAAAGCTTCATATGAGATAAAGGCTGGGAGCATTTGCGACGTACTCGTAACAATAACAGATACCAATTGCGGCATAATGTTTTTTTACAATAATTTTTGTAACTTGGTGTTCCCCAAAGTTCGTGAAAGCAAGGTTATACTCTAAATCACGGTAACGTAACATTTGGATACGAATTGAATGGGCAACACTAATCCAAGTAGTTACACTCATGGCAAAGATCAAGTTCCAGAACCCTGCCCCGATAGAGTAAGTCAAAACAATAACGATCAAAAGTGATGGAATATTGTTGATAACGTTGTAGACTTCCATCATGATACGGTCAACTGATTTTGAGATCCCCCAAATTCCACCGATGACAACACCGATAAAAAGGTTAACAAAGGTAGCAATAACCGAAATCAGGATAGAGTTACGAGCTCCAAACCAGACACCATCAAAGAGAGATTTACCATTACTGTCTGTTCCGAACCAATGCTCAGCATTTGGCTTAATGTAACGAGCGCTAAAATCGTTTACCTTACTTACATCATTAAAGTCAAAATCAGAAAACATTGGGTAAATGAAACTCATCAAAACAATCGCAATCAAGATACCTAGCATGATTACTGTTGATTTCTTCTTCAAAAACTGTCTAAAGACAGAACCCCAGTATGAGTAGGCAGGAGCATCAATTGCTTCAGAGGCATAATCATCACGTTTTACAAACTGAAATTTTTCATTACTAATTGTAGACATTATTTGCCTCCTTTCTCTGTCAATTTAATACGTGGGTCAATAATGGTCATCCAAATATCTCCAATAAGGTTTGAGAAGATTGAAACACAAGTGAAGATAAAGACGAGACCAACTACCATATTATTGTTTGAAGCCTTTACAGAGTCGATCAACATTTTACCCATACCTGGGAAGGCGAAGACTGTTTCAGTAAGAGTTGCTCCACCAATAACACCAATGATAGCACCTGGAATACCAGAAACAAGTGGTACCATAGCATTTTTAAAGATATGCTTATCAGAAATCTCTTTTTCAGACAAACCTTTTGCACGAGCAAAACGAACGAAATCTTGTGATTGCAAGTCAATCATATAACGGCGAATCCAAATTGCCATAGTAGGTGCTCCTAACAAGCCCAGAATCACGGCAGGAAGGACATAAGAACGCCAATCACCAGCACCCAAGATTGGGAATGAGTCTGGGAAGCCGATTGAAGAACCAATCAAACGAATAATATAAACTAAGGCAATCGTTGGAAGTGCCAACAAGAAAGTTAGAGTCCCTGTAGAGAAACTATCAATCCAAGTATTTTTGAAACGAGCCATTGCTGAACCAAGAGGAATCGCAATCGCGTATGAAATCGAAAGACCAATCAAACCAGTGATAGCAGAACTTGCAATCATAGATGGATACTGATAGTTGCTCTCAGTAGCAGTATATGGATCATCTTTACCGTAGTTCGCTACTTCACGAGCATCAGCTTGACTCGGAGATTTATAAGTTCTTGAGTAAATGTTAACTGATGATGTTTTCTTACCAGTTGGGAATTGGACTTCAGAAGTCTTTGTTTGTCCTTGTCCTTGTGTAATAACCTGAAGTACAGGAGTGTTAGCGTATGTTGGGTAAGAATCTCCTAGGTTCAAGTTGACAAAGTTTTGGTGAACAAATGGGAACTGACTATTGAAGTACAAGAGGTATTTATGTTTAGTACCTGAACCCACAAGAGACCAGCCGATAGCAGGGTCATTCTCAAAACGCAAATAACGCTCTAAGTTTGGATTTTCTGGATCTTGAATCTTGTTTGTATGGTCAATATCAAGCAAGTTTGCATAGAATTTGAACACACGTTCAAAAATTGGAATTTCACGTGTAGCGTAGAATTGTCCACTCTCTGTAAACTCACCTAGAGTCCAACCATTACCAAGTTGTTGGATATATTTTTCATAGATAGCTTTATTTGTATCATTTGCATCTACTGTAACAGAAGAATCAATGCTACTAGCTTTTTCCTGCAACTCTTTCGTATCGTAATATTCGATATAACCCATACGCTCAAAAACGGTATTTTCATAGTTATCACGTTTATCAGCCGTTGTTGCAATTTTATTGTAGTTAGTATCTTGTTTGAAGATCAACTTCCGTGGAACCATCGTATAGATGATTGTGTAAATCAAGGTCGTTACTAAGAAAATAGAAACCAACGACCGCAAGATACGCATAAAAACATATTTTTTCATATTATTTCCTTTTAAATCCCAAAAGAACCTTCTCCTTTAGGAGAGAAAGTTCTGATGAGCATTATTTATTTCACATGACTCGCTAACTCTTTTTGAGCTTTTTCATTTGATTCAGCTTTTTCTTTGAGCCATTTTTCACGAGCTTCTTTGTACTCCTTGGTTGTTACAGTGTTAGCTTGCAATTTAAGGTACTTGAAGTATACATCTGAACTTTTATCACCAGATTGAGTGTAAGAGGCTGAGAATGGTACTACACGAGAGATAACTGGTGCCGCTCCTGAAGATGACATAGCTGGAAGGAATAGTGAGCTATCTGTCAACCAAGCTTGAGCTGCTGCATATTTCTCATAACGTTTATTAAGATCAGTTGTTTCACTACCAGCTTCTTCAAGCAACTTGTCGTAGTCTTTCAAACCAACTTGAGCAACCGCTGGGTTTGATGGATTATCATAGCCCATGTAAGTTTTTGTTTGCTCGCTATTACTTGTTTGCAAGATATCAAGGTAAGTTGATGGATCTTGATAGTCTGGATTCCATCCAACAGCTCCTGATAGATCCCAATCCTCAGCTGATGCATTCGGAGCATAATAAGTGATGTTAAATAATTCATCCTTTGTTACTTGTTGAATGTCGATGACTACATTTTCTTCACCAAGAACTTTTTCAACAGATTGTTTAAAGGACTGAATACGAGCAATGTAGCTCTTAGCAGTTTGGTCAACTGGAATATCCAAGTGAATTGGGAATTTCACGCCATCTGCTTCCAAAGTTTTCTTAGCTTTAGCAAATTCTGCTTTTGCTTTATCAGCATTGTAAAGACCATCTTGCCCATCTGCAAAGTTTACATCTTTCCACTCATCACCATAAGAAACAACTTTCTCGGTAACCAAGTCACCGAAGGTTTTTTCACCCGCAGTAACAAAGTCTGGTTTTACAAATAGGTTACGAACAGCAAGGGCTGCCCCATCTTCACCATTAAGTTGTGCAGAGTATGATGTCCGATCAAATGCAAAGTTCAAGCTTGACGGAAGTCTTTATTAAGAAGGGCTTTCTTAGTAGAAGTCTTTTCTTCGTCAGTTGTTTTTGATGTATATTTATAGCTTTGACGGTCAATATTAACACCCAAACCAGCAATACCAGCTCCTTGTGGAGTATAGTAAATATTGTCTTTGTATGTTTCTGCTATTTTAGAATAATTTGAACTTGTTGGGAAGAGACGGGCATAACTGTATGCACCGCTTGTAAAGTTACGTTCGATTGATTCTTGGTCTGAACCATCATAGAACGCAAGCGTCACAGTGTCTAAGTGAACATTATCTTTATCCCAATATTGCTCATTCTTTACAAACTCAACAGAAGACTTAGCAGTCAGCCCTTTAAGCAAGAAAGGTCCATTGTAAAGCAATGATGTTGGATCTGTTGACTTACCAAAGTCTGAGCCTTTTGATTTTTCAAATTCTGCATTCAAAGGCCAGAAGATTGCATAAGACATTTTAGAGTTCCAGTATGGCTCTGGTTTGTTCAAAGTGTATTGAAGAGTGTAATCGTCAACAGCTTTTACACCAACAGTTGAAAAGTCAGTTGAGTTTCCAGCCACATAATCTGCCAAACCTTTTACAGAATCTTGAGCAAGATACAATGCTTCTGATTTCTTATCAGCTGCGTGTTTCAAACCTGTAACAAAGTCTTTTGCAGTTACTTCTGCGTATTCTTCACCATCAGATGTGAGCCATTTTACACCTTTACGAATCTTATAAGTGTATGTCAATCCATCTTGAGACACTGACCAGTCTTCAGCGACTGCTGGAGTCAAGTTGCCATATTGGTCATTTGTAAAGAGTCCATCAATACCATTTGAAGTGACAACTTTTGTACTTTGTTTACCAGAGATAAGGTAGTCCAATGTTTCTGGATCAGCAGTGTATACATAACCATATGCTTTTGGCGCTTCAGCATTTGATGATTTTGAAGAGCCACAAGCTGCGAGAACGCCTGTTGCAAGTAGGGCAACCCCTGCTACCGCAAAAATCCGACTTTTTTTCATGTTTAGTTAACTCCTCTATTAAATTAATGAGATACTGTTGATTATACCATAATCCCTTTCAAAAGTAAACGAATTTTCAGAATATTTTGTCGCATACCATCTGATAAGCAGGAAAACTTACATTTTCAGAAAAGAAACTATTGACGAGATTTAATTTAAAAGGTATAATAATAAAAGTTAAGGCGGTATAGCCAAGTGGTAAGGCACGGCTCTGCAAAAGCTTGATCGTCGGTTCAAATCCGTCTACCGCCTCTATATTATCAAAGGCTCCTACAGGAGTCTTTTCTTTTTTACTACTAGAAAAGCTTTATCAGTTCTGCTCTGATAAAGCTTCAGATTGAAGACAAAGTCCTTAGAACCTAAGTTTCTAAGGGCTTTTCTTTTTGTAAAGTCGTATAATAGAGGTAAGAAAAGTTGTGAGGTGTTCCCTATGTTTCACAAAGAAAAACCTGATTATAACCGTAAGCAATATGGTTTCTATACAATAGACGAATTGGTCCCCAAAGATCACTTTCTTCGACAAGTAGATTCAAAGGTTGATTTTGACTTTATCTATGACTTGGTAGAAGATACCTATAGTCCAGATAATGGTCGTCCTAGTCTTGATCCCGTCATGCTAGTCAAAATTCCTTTGATTAAATGTTTTTATGGTATTCGTTCCATGCGCCAAACCATGAAAGATATTGAAGTAAATGTGGCCTATCGTTGGTTTCTTGGACTAACTTTAGATGATAAGGTCCCTCATTTTACTACCTATGGAAAGAATTACAGCCGTCGTTTTCAAGATAAAGAACTCATTTCTGAGATTTTTTCCCAAGTTCTCAGCCAAGCTTTGTATGCTGGCTTAATTGATCCTTCTGAAATATTTGTGGATGGTACCCATATCAAAGCGGCGGCTAATAGTCACAAGTATCGTAAGGAAATGGTAGACCAACAAGCTAAATTTATGAGTGAACAATTGGCAGTTGAGATTGATTTAGATAGGAAAAAACACGAAAAAGTCCTTAAAAGCCCGCAAAAAGAAAGTGAGGCTAAGGAAAAGAAAATCTCAACGACAGATCCCGAGTGTGGTTGGTTTCACAAGGGCGAACATAAGGAAGTATTTGCCTATTCTGCTCAAGTTGCTTGTGATAAGCATGGTTGGGCCTTGGCTTATACGGTTGAGGCAGGAAATGTTCATGATAGTCAGGCTTTCCCTGCTCTTTTTTCAAAGTTAGAGCCATTCTCGCCCCGCTATATTATTGCGGATTCAGGTTACAAGACTCCAGCTATTGCCCATTATTTATTAGAGCGAAACATCATTCCTGTCTTCCCTTATACTCGTCCAAAAAGGAGTAAAGGGAACTTAAAACCTAGTAATTTTTGTTTATGATGCAAGTTATGACTGTTATGTCTGTCCAGAGAATCAAGTGTTAAGCTATCGCACAACCACTCGAGAAGGCTACCGTGAGTATAAGAGTAATCCTAAAGTATGTGTTAACTGCCCCCTATTATCCGTTTGTACCCAAAGCAAGAATTTTCAAAAAGTAGTAACGAGACATGTCTGGAAAGATGCCCTTGAATTTTGTGAGGAGATTCGTCATCAAATAGAAATGAAAGAGCTCTATAAGAAACGCAAAGAAACAATTGAACGACTCTTTGGAACGGCTAAGGAATACCATAATTTGAGATACACGAGAGAGAAAGGAAAGTCCAAAATGGAGGATCAGGTTGGGCTTACTTTGGCGTGTTTAAATATCAAAAAATTAGTGAAATGGATAGGGAATATCCCTTTTTATTTTTCTCAAATACAGATTTTTGAATGGAATATCAGATGATGAGACAAACTATTTTTGAAAACAGAAAAAGACAAACGTCATTTTTGGCGTTTGTCTTCGTTCTGAAGCTTTATCAGTTCTGCTCTGATAAAGCTTTTGTTTTATTCTGTTTCTTCTTCTGATTCAAGTTCTTGAATTTGAACCTTAAGCTTGGTTACACGTCCATTTTTGACCTTATCATTAGTTAGGGTGATATGCTTATTGCTACTTTCTAACTCATAGCTAAGTTTTTCTGATGTTGGAATAGTTCCCACACCGGTCAAATAGTAACCAGCGATTGTATCTACATCATCACTTTCAAGTTCAACATCAAAGTAAGCATTAAAGTCATTTAAATTCATTGTCCCTTGGACGATATAGGTATCTTCGCCAATTGTATGAACATAAACTTCAGCTCGGTCAGTTTCATCATCAATTTCACCGACAATCTCCTCAAGGAGATCCTCCAGCGTAACTAGACCAGCCATACCTCCATACTCATCCAGAAGGATAGCCATCTGTCTTTGAGTATTTCTAAACTCTTTTAATAAATCATCCACAAAAATAGTTTCAGGTACAAAGAGTGGATCTTGTAAGATTCGCTTCCAGACAATATTGTCAAACCCGCTGACAAAGGCTTCTTTAAGGAGACTCTTAGTATGAATCAATCCAATAACATTGTCCTTATCTCCATCATAAACAGGAATCCGAGAAAAATTCTGTTTTAAGATACTTTGGATAATGGTTTGAGTGTCATCCTGAATATTTACCATGAAAGCATCGGTTCGAGGAACCATGACTTCACGTGCCATGAGCTCGTCTAGCGAGAAAATCCCTTGTAACATTTCAATTTCATCAGCATCCAAGGTTTCTTCACTCTTAGACAACATGTACTCAATCTCATCACGAGTCATTTTTTCATCTGCATCGTCAAATGTCATCGGTGTCAATTGACTCAAGAGATTAGTTGATGCTGAGAGCATCCAAACGAAGGGACTCACAATCTTACCAAGAGCAATAATAAACGGTACTGTTCGGATAGCCAAGGCATCCTTAAGATTTAGAGCAATTCGCTTAGGATAAAGCTCACCAAAAACAATAGAAATATAGGTCAAGAAAGCTAGTGATAAGAAGCTAGCTACCGCATAGGCAGTTTCGCTATTTCCCATCCAAGAGGCGATCAATTCTCCAAGTGAATCTGCTAGTTTAGCCCCTGACAAGATCGTAATTAAGGTGATACCAACTTGAATGGTTGATAAAAAGTGATTGGGGTTTTCAAGTACCTTTAGTAAACGGATATAGCGTTTATCTCCCTCTTCAGCTTTTTGCTCAACACGTGAACGACTAAGTGAAACCATGGCCATTTCTGTTGCTGAGAAAAAGGCATTTAAAAAGGTCAAAACAACTAATAAAATAAATTGCAGTAACAAATCCTGACTGCTCGGGTCTTCCATTTTCCTTCTCCTAAAAAGTATAATTGAAACCATTATACCATATTTTCCAATTTCTACACATTAATTTTCAATTTCTATGATAAAGGGGCGCTGAATAGAGAGCTGCAATCCAAGTCTAGACGCTCTAGTTCAAGCCTTGTGAATCTTCAAAAAGGCTCTTTAAAATCAGAAGAGCAAAAAACAAGCAATCGTTTCTACAGTTCATGACTAATAAAAAACGAGGTTGGGATTTTTCCTCAACCTCTTGATCAATTAGCTATTTTTTGTGACTGTGACCTCACCTGTTCGGTAATCTAACTGAATTCCCTTTTGGACATTTGGAATAACAACATTAAACTCCAACTCCCCATCAGAGGACTTGGCTTCAATCTGCGATGCGGACGGCACCAAGTCTTCCTCAGTTGCATAGAGCAACGTCACACGGTAACGCACTCGTTTGTTTTGATCTAGAGCTTTTCGAACCAGACTTTCATAATAGTTTTGGCCTGTAGAATCTTCTGCACGCGCTTGGTTGGCCCAAGCTGTCTGTACGGCAATGTTTTTAGGATTGCTAGTAGAAGCATCAAAGCCATCTAAACCACCGATTAAGGCATAGCCCAACAAATGCCCTCTATCGACCGCATGGTTGTAACTTCCCTTTAAATTCTTAACCTGATGCCAACCCGCAGGCGTCCAAGATGTTGAACCATTGCCAGTTTCTTCACGGTCCTTGTACTGTCTGGTCGCTTTTGACATGATTGCATTCGCTACTGTGGGAACTGTCTCTCCTCCTACAGTCTTTGTTTTATTATCCGCATAGGGTTTACTTGAAACCTTGGCGTCTAGATTGGTTTTATTGTTATTGACGATAAAGGCTCCTGCGCTATTCCACTCTAGAGTACCCTTAATTTGTTTTTTAACTGAATCAGTCAGTACGCTTTCAGCCAGTTCTTGACTTGGAGTATCAGACGACTGTGATTTTTGTTTTACTTGTGTTTGTGGTGCAGTGTTGGAAGACTGCATTTGTTTAATATAGTAGCTTCCTGCTGACAAGAGCAAAAAGAGCAAGAGGCCAATTAGGGCCTGCCTTGTTTTTTTATTCATATTTTCTCCTTGTACTCTTCGAAAATCTCTTCAAACCACGTCAGCGTCCATCTGCAACCTCAAAGCAGTGCTTTGAGCTGACTTCGTCAGTTCTATCCACAACCTCAAAACAGTGTTTTGAGCAGCCTGCGGCTAGCTTCCTAGTTTGCTCTTTGATTTCATTGAGTATTACATTCACTTCCTAGAAAAAGACTGGTCTCCCAGCCTATTTTCCTGTAAATTTTGCGATGAGTTCTTGCCATTTTGCTGGTGCTAAAATAGCCCAAGGATCTTGACCTTTTCCTAGAATACCATAGCCAATCATCAAACCAATGGCTAGAGCTAAAGCTCCCAATAGTAATACTACAACTACTAGGATCAAGCGACGCAACACATATTTGGATCGTTTATTCATCTTCATCAGCTTCCACACTTACCCGTTCAATCTTAGCTCCTAACTGGGCCAATTTTTCATGGAAACGATAATATCCTCTATCCAAGTGAACAAGCTTTCCTACAACTGTTTCTCCTTCAGCTACCAAGCCTGTCAAAATTAAAGCTGCACTAGCACGCAAGTCTGTCGATAAAACTTCTGCCCCCTGGAGTCGCTGTCCACCAATAATACGAGCCGTATCTCGAATGATTTCAGAGTGCAAGCCCATACGACGCATTTCCTCTAAATGTTGGAAACGATTCTCAAATACAGTCTCTACCATGGTTGACTCACCTTGAGCAACGGTCATCAGAGCAGTGAACTGCGCCTGCATATCTGTCGGAAATCCTGGATGCGGAAGTGTCTTAACATGAACTGCCTTTAGCTTATCCCGCTGAGAACGTACACGAATCCCTTCATCCTCATCAATGACTTCAACTCCCATTTCGAGTAATTTAGCTATCAAGGGACGGTTGTGTTCCCAAATGGCATCTTGAATCAAGACATCTCCACCTGTAATAGCAGCTGCCACCATGAAGGTCCCTGCTTCGATACGGTCCTGCACGACATTATGAGTCGCACCGTGGAGTTCTTCAACACCCGAAATAGTAATAGTTTCTGTACCGGCACCCTTGACCTTGGCACCCATTTTATTTAAGAGAACAGCCAAGTCGACAATCTCAGGTTCACGCGCAGCATTTTCAATGACAGTCACACCATTTGCAAGAGTTGCCGCCATCATCAAGTTTTGAGTAGCACCTACACTAGGGAAGTCCATGTAAATATGTGCGCCCTTCAAGCGTTCCGCCTTAGCCTCAATATAACCTGCTGTCTGAGTAATTTGAGCCCCCATTGCTTCGAGTCCCTTTAGGTGAAGGTCGATAGGGCGACTACCGATGGTACATCCACCTGGCATAGAAACCTTTGCGTGTCCTACACGAGCCAAGATTGGCCCCAATACTACAATAGAAGCACGCATCTTGCTGACATACTTATAGGGAGCTTCTTCTGTGATATCCCCAGTTGCATCAACTTCGACAATATGAGCATCCTGATCAAAGTCTACTTTGGCATTTAATCCACGAACTACTTGATTCATGGTAAAGACATCTGATAAGATTGGAACATTTTTTAAAACAGTTTTTCCTTCACTTGCTAAAATAGTTGCTGCAAGCAGTGGTAAAACTGCATTTTTTGCGCCCTCGATGGTAACACTTCCAACCAAACGATTATCGCCACCTTGAACTACAATTTTTTCCATAGAGTATTTTCCTTCACTTACAATTTTAGAATAGCGTTCTAACTGCTTCTTGCCAGAGTTGGTAGAGATTCAAGAAAAAGGAACTAATCAGATATCCTAAACCGATACTACACAATACTACCAAGAATCGAACCTTCTTCGCATTATCCTTTGTCACCTTCAAATTTGATCCCATCTGACCAAATCTTTCAAGAGCTGAAAGACTAGGTATACAAAAAACATATGACTACTAAGGGTAAAAAACAATTGAATCATTTGCCTATTATACCATCTTCTTTTTTTCTACGCTAGTTTAGGGATTCGCCTACTACTAGGGATTATTTTTTAAATAGTCAATCGCATCTTGAAGCGTTTTAACTGGGACAATCTTCATGTCAGTTTTAATCATTTGAGCAGCTTCTACAGCTGTGTCATAGTTACTCTTGGCATTTGGGTTGGCCTTTTTAGCTTCTTCAGTTACTGGATTATTAGGAGCGAAAAATACAGTAGCTCCCTTTTTAGCTGCAGCGACAACCTTTTTATCAATTCCACCAATATCACCTACGTTACCATCTCTATCGATGCTTCCTGTACCGGCAATAATTCGTCCATTTCGAAGAGTAGGATCTGCAATTTGCGTGTAGATGGATAAACTAAACATCAACCCAGCACTAGGTCCACCAATGCCAGCCGTTGAAAACTTGATTGGTACATCACTAGATACTTCAGTACGGTCAATCAAGCCGATTCCGATACCATTTTTTCCATTTTCCAGAGTAATAATTTTTCCTTCGGCAGTTTTGACTTTCCCATCTTCTTGGTAAGTAACCTTAACCTTGTCACCTAGCGTTTGAGAGTTGACGTAGTCGACCATCTCCTTGGAACTTTCAAAAGTCTTATCATTCACAGCGGTTACGGTGTCAGCAATATTGAGAACCCCCTTGAAAGTCGAGTTATCTGTTACAGTCAACACATAAACACCCAGATATTTGAGTTCAATTTCCTTACCCGCCGTTTTCAGACCTTGATATTTGGCCATATTTTGCGAAGTTTCCATGTAAAACTGGTTGATTCGCATAAACTCTGCATCCGACGAACCACCTGTCATCTCTTTAGCACTATGTATATCCGTGAAAGGAGTTAGCCAAGCATAAAACAAGTCAACCACTCTAGCATGTTTAACTCCAACCGTCACAAATTGGTAAGAACCCTCCTCTTGGTCAGGTTGATTATTGACCTGTAAAACCTTTCGAATATCTTCCGAAGTCCCTGGAACCTCTATATAATAAGGCAGGGGCACCGTAAAGCTATAAATGTGATAATGAGCCCAATAATGAGATATAGGGGCCATCTAGTTTTTTTCTTCATTGTTTAACTCCTCTAGGATAGCATTTGGTACATACTCACTAATATCTTGACCAAATTTCAATAGTTCTCTCACAGCTGAAGAGCTGATGTATACATGCTCTAGCCGACTATGGAGGTAGATTGTCTCCATCTCTGCTGCTAATTGATGATTGTAGAAATCAAAGCTTGCTTCGTACTGAAGATCTGTAGCATTGCGTAAACCACGCACCAAGACCTCCGCACCTAATCTTCTAGCAACATCAACGACTAATTCATCATGAGAAGCTATGACGTTGACATTTTTGAGATGTGCTACTGCTTTTTCAACAGTCTTCTTTCGGTTCTCTATCGGTAAAAATCCAGCTTTGTGTGGATTATAAAAAATCCCTACATACAATTGATCAAAGAGTTTACTTGCACGCTCAATGAGATCCATATGCCCATTTGTCATTGGATCAAAGGAACCTGTAAATAGCCCAATCTTATCTGACATAAACCGTCACCTTACTAATCCCATATATTTTTTCTTTCCAGATACCCAAACAGGCGATTTCTTCTGGAAGTTCTACTGATTTATCAGTTTCACATACCACCATGACATCTTCTGAAAAAAGATTTCTCTCTGCCATTTTTTCAATGTCGGACACGATCTGTTCCTTTGCATAGGGAGGATCCAAAAAGATAAGGTCAAAGACACCATCCACCTGCTCCAATGCACGACTAGATTCCATTTTCAATAATTGAAACTTAGAAGTTTCCTTGGTCATCCGAATATTTTCTGCGACTATGTTCTGGGCTCGGCGATCCCTCTCGACCAGAACGGCACTCGACATTCCTCTTGAGACTGCTTCGATGGATAGACCACCACTTCCAGCATAAAGATCTAGCACGCGCCCTCCTTCAAAGTAAGGGCCAATCATATTGAAGATAGCGCCCCTAACCTTGTCTGATGTTGGCCTCGTCGTTTTACCGTCCAGCGTCTTTAATGGACGCCCACCGTAGATTCCTGATACGATTTTCATACCGTATATTATACCAAATTCTTATCAAAAAAAGAAAATCGAACCTTACGGCTCGATTGATTAAAGAATATTTTCGTAAGTATCTCTCACTTCTTGCGGCCAAACACTGGTTTGGACTTCACCGATATGCTTCTTACGAAGCAGGAACATAGCCATACGAGATTGGCCAATTCCTCCACCAATTGTCAATGGGAAGAGGCCGTTTAAGAGAGCTTTGTGCCACTCCAAAGAAAGGCGGTCTTCATCTCCTGTAATAGCTACTTGGCGACGGAGGGTATCTTCATCGACACGAATGCCCATTGAAGACAATTCAAAGGCTGCACCCAAGTTATCATTCCAAACAAGGATGTCCCCATTCAAGCCATGATAGCCATTTTCAGATTCGGTTGTCCAGTCATCATAGTCTGGTGCACGTCCATCATGAGGTTTTCCATCTGACAATTCTCCACCGATACCAATTAGGAAGACCGCACCGAACTCCTTACAGATAGCATTTTCACGTTCTTTAGGCGTCAAGTCTGGGTAGCGCTCTACCAATTCTTCTGTATGGATAAAGGTAATTTGCTTAGGCAAAATTGACTCAATATCATAGCGAGCTTCTACTGCTAACTCTGTCAAACGAATAGCCTTATAAATCTTTTCCACCGTTTCTTTAAGATAGGCAAGATTGCGCTGTCCGTTTGGAATAACTTTTTCCCAATCCCACTGGTCTACATAGACTGAGTGAGTCGCATCTAATGAATCTTCGTCTGGACGAAGAGCCTTCATGTGAACAAAGAGGCCTTCTCCTTCACCAAAACCAAAACGTGCCAAGGTATGGCGTTTCCACTTAGCAAGGGAATGCACCACTTCATAGGTTTCATCTGGGATTTGCAGAACCTTAACAGAAACTGGATGTTCAATCCCTGAAAGGTTATCCTGCATCCCGTCTCCAACCTTGCTCAAGATTGGACCCTGTACTTCTACTACTTCTAATTTATCTTTCAAATACTGAGTAAAGGTATTTTTTACAAAGGAAATTTCTTCCTGTTGATGGATAAAACTTTTCTTCATACATCTCTCCTTTTGAATAATAAGATGATTATACCCTTTTGCCAGTAAAAATAAAAGTAAAAATTAAAAAAAGAGCTCATTTGAGCTCTCAGAACGAAGACAAACGCCAAAAATGACGTTTGTCTTTTTCTGTTTTCAAAAATAGTTTATCTCATCATCTACTAATCTATCCAAAAATCTGAATTTGAGAAAAATAAAAAGGGATATTCCCTATCCATTTCACTAATTTTTTGATATTTAAACACGCCAAAGTAAGCCCAACCTGATCCTCCATTTTGGACTTTCCTTTCTCTCTCGTGTATCTCAAATTATGGTATTCCTTAGCCGTTCCAAAGAGTCGTTCAATTGTTTCTTTGCGTTTCTTATAGAGCTCTTTCATTTCTATTTGATGACGAATCTCCTCACAAAATTCAAGGGCATCTTTCCAGACATGTCTCGTTACTACTTTTTGAAAATTCTTGCTTTGGGTACAAACGGATAATAGGGGGCAGTTAACACATACTTTAGGATTACTCTTATACTCACGGTAGCCTTCTCGAGTGGTTGTGCGATAGCTTAACACTTGATTCTCTGGACAGACATAACAGTCATAACTTGCATCATAAACAAAAATTACTAGGGCCTTTAAGTTCCCCTTTACTCCTTTTGGACGAGTATAAGGGAAGACAGGAATGATGTTTCGCTCTAATAAATAATGGGCAATAGCTGGAGTCTTGTAACCTGAATCCGCAATAATATAGCGGGGCGAGAATGGCTCTAACTTTGAAAAAAGAGCAGGGAAAGCCTGACTATCATGAACATTTCCTGCCTCAACCGTATAAGCCAAGGCCCAACCATGCTTATCACAAGCAACTTGAGCAGAATAGGCAAATACTTCCTTATGTTCGCCCTTGTGAAACCAACCACACTCGGGATCTGTCGTTGAGATTTTCTTTTCCTTAGCCTCACTTTCTTTTGCGGGCTTTAAGGACTTTTTTTCGTGTTTTTTCCTATCTAAATCAATCTCAACTGCCAATTGTTCACTCATAAATTTAGCTTGTTGGTCTACCATTTCCTTACGATACTTGTGACTATTAGCCGCCGCTTTGATATGGGTACCATCCACAAATATTTCAGAAGGATCAATTAAGCCAGCATACAAAGCTTGGCTGAGAACTTGGGAAAAAATCTCAGAAATGAGTTCTTTATCTTGAAAACGACGGCTGTAATTCTTTCCATAGGTAGTAAAATGAGGGACCTTATCATCTAAAGTTAGTCCAAGAAACCAACGATAGGCCACATTTACTTCAATATCTTTCATGGTTTGGCGCATGGAACGAATACCATAAAAACATTTAATCAAAGGAATTTTGACTAGCATGACGGGATCAAGACTAGGACGACCATTATCTGGACTATAGGTATCTTCTACCAAGTTATAAATAAAGTCAAAATCAACCTTTGAATCTACTTGTCGAAGAAAGTGATTTTCTGGGACCAATTCGTCTATTGTATAGAAACCATATTGCTTACGGTTATAATCAGGTTTCTTTGTGAAACATAGGGATTACCTCACAACTCTTCTTACCTCTATTATACGACTTTACACAAAGAAAAGCCCTTGGAAACTTGACTTCCAAGGACTTTGTCTTCAATCTGAGAGCTCATTTGAGCTCTAAAAGTATTAATCGTCACTTCCAAAGATACGCAAGAAGCTAAGGAAAATGTTAATAAAGTCGAGGTAGAGACTAAGTGCCAATGAAATTGCCCAACCTGTAGCGACTTGACCATTTGATTCTTCATAAACATAGCGAATCTTTTGGTTATCCCAAGCAATCAAACCTGCAAAAACAAGAACCATGACAATACTGATAATGTAGTCGAAGAGGCCACTGTTTAAAAATACATTGACAATCATAGCCAAGATAAGACCCACCAGGGCTCCAATCAAAGCACGTCCGATACCACTCAAGTCCTTTTTAATCACAACTCCGATAATTGCCATGACAAAGAAGAGGGCAGCGCTAGAAATGAAAGCCGTTAGAACCGTTCCTGGTAGATAGAGTGATACGATGAAACTCAGTGAAAAACCGTTCACTACTGAATAGATGAGAAACATCGGAAGAGCTGCTGGGCTATTTTTATAAGCCATATTACTTGCTGCTATTACAAGAGCAACTTCAACTACTCCTGTTACGATCAACCATATGCGGGCGTTAAACATTAACTGAACAAGAAGGTCTTGGAAGGTTGTTAACATTAAGGCTGAAACAAGTGCAGATAAGGCGATCCCAATCCCTACAAAAGCATAAACTTTTGCATAAAATTGATTCAAACCTGAACGTTCTTGAATAATTGTTTGATTCATATCTTTTTCTCCTTATGAAATCTTTTTTTACTGATTATAACAAAAATTAAATCATTTAACTCAAATAAAACATGAGTATGCCTGCAGCAATAGCGACATTGAGGCTTTCCGCCTGCCCTTTCATGCTGATGTGGACCAATTGATCTGCCTGGTCTGTCATGAATGGACTAATGCCTTGGCCTTCATTCCCCATGACCAAGGCAAATCCTCTAGGCAAGCCAGCTCACGATAATCTTTAGAGTTCTGAGACAAGGTGGTTGCTAGAATTGGTAAACCGCTCTTTTTAGCTTGTTCCACAAACCCTTCGACAGACATGCGATAAATCGGCAAATGGAAATGACTGCCTTGCATGGAGCGAAGCGTTTTGAGGCTATAGATATCTGCTGACTTGCTGGAAACGATGACTCCAGAAAAACCTGCTGCATCTGCCGTCCGAATCATGGTCCCCACATTTCCAGGATCCTGCACATCTTCTAAAAAGAGATACTTTCCTTGGCTCAAATCTGGTAAATGCTCCTCCTCCTTTTGAACAATGGCAACAATGCCCTGAGGCGTTTGAGAATCTGCTAAATCGAGCAAGATTTCTTCTGTCACAAGGACAGTCTGAGGATAGTCTACTAATTTTTCACCATACTCTGCGAGAGCAAAAATTTTCTCAATCTTTGCACCAGCCTGAATAGCTTCTTCAAACAGATGCCATCCCTCAATCAAGTAAGAGGTTTTTCGATATTTTTTTTTGATGTAATTTCTTGGCATTTTTCACCACAGAATTGGCTTTAGAGGTTATAATAGTCATAGAAATATTATAACACAATCAAGGAGGTTTGGTATGCAAAAGGTTAAAATGATCGCCCAAGGTCGCGTCCAAGGAGTGGGCTTCCGCTGGGGTGTCTATACCCTCGCTCTAGAACTAGGTGGCATTACGGGTCGTGTCTGGAATAACGATGACGGAACCGTTGAAATTCTTGCCCAAGCAGAGTCTTCTGCTATCATGGCCAAGTTTATCCAAGAGATTCGAAAAGGCCCTACACCTTTCTCTAAAGTAACCTACCTAGATGTGCAAATGAGTAACTTTCCATCCTATTCAGACTTCAAAGTCGCAAATTAGGTCTCTAGAACTATTGTATATTTCCCAAAAAAACAGTAGAATAGAAAGGTATAATTTTTAAAGAAGGAATAAAAACAGTGAAATCAATTAAACGAATCGCTCTCTCGGCTATGGGAGTGGCTATGCTATTAGTCTTAACGGGTTGTGTCCAGGTTGATAAATCAACAGGACTCCCAACTGGTCCCGTTTGGGATTTCTTGGGTGCTCCAATGGGAGAAGCTATCAAATACTTCGCCAATGATCAAGGCCTCGGTTTCGGTGTTGGGATCATCATCGTAACCATTATCGTTCGCTTGATTATCCTCCCACTTGGTATCTACCAATCATGGAAGGCAACGCTTCACTCTGAAAAGATGAATGCTCTCAAGCATGTCCTTGAACCACATCAGACTCGCCTGAAAGAAGCAACAACTCAAGAAGAAAAACTCGAAGCCCAACAAGCTCTCTTTGCTGCTCAAAAAGAGAACGGCATCAGCATGTTTGGCGGCGTAGGATGTTTCCCTATTCTCATTCAAATGCCTTTCTTCTCTGCTATCTACTTTGCTGCCCAACATACTGAAGGAGTCGCCCAAGCAAGCTACCTAGGAATTCCTCTAGGCTCACCAAGTTGGATTCTTATCGCCTGTGCAGGTGTTCTCTACTACGTCCAATCACTCCTTTCACTACACGGAGTTGAAGACGAGACTCAAAGAGAACAACTCAAGAAGATGATTTACATGAGTCCACTCATGATTGTCATGTTCTCTATCTTCTCACCAGCCAGCGTTACGCTTTACTGGGTTGTCGGTGGTTTCATGATGATCCTTCAACAATTCATCGTCAACTACATTATTCGTCCAAAACTTCGTAAAAAAGTACGTGAAGAACTGGCAAAGAACCCACCAAAAGCAGGTAAATCTTCAGCTGCTCGTAAAGATGTAACCCCTGAACCAGCAACAGCTATCACAACTTCTAACAAGAAGAAAAACAAAAAACGCAATGCTGGCAAACAGCATTCTAGATAAAGCTACGTATATTATCCAATAAAAAAAAACGAATGAATGGTAAATAGTTTTCATTAACTAGATATCATCATTCGTTTTTATTATCTACTTTCACATCTTAATTTATTTAAATCCTATGACAATAAATCAGAAAGTAAATCACTTTGATTTAATACAATCGAGAATCATTAAAACTTCTGCTCCCTCGTCTCTATTTCTAAGCTCAACTCGGCCTTTGTGCAGTTTTGCAACTCTACATACAAAACTAAGTCCAATACCATAATGTTGCCCTTTAACCGATCTAGCTTTATCCATACGATAAAATAGCTTCCCAAAATTAGTTAAAACTTCCTCTGGAAATTCAGAGCCATTATTCCATATCCCTATTTTCAATTCCTTCCCCTCTTGCTCTACCCTAATTTTAATTTTAGGATTCTGTTTATCTGCATACTCCAAAGCATTTGTTAAAATATTTTGTATTGCACGAATCAGAAGAGATGGATTTATATAATAGCTTTCAGTTCCTTTCAAATTTTGTTCAAAAGAAAACTTCATCTGATTTTTTATCAAAAAAGAGACTTCTTTCTCTAATTCATTGATAAAATCTGAAGAAGAATACTCCGTCCAACCTGTCTCATCATCATAGTAAGTTTTAGAATAATGAATCAACTGATTAAAATAATCAAGCAAGCGTTGACTAGCATGAACTATATCTGCTAAACATTCTTTAGACTGCTCATCTTTAGTGGAAGTGTGCAAAAATTCTGCATTCCCTTTGATGATAGTTAAAGGTGTCTTCAAATCATGAGACACTGCTGAAACCTGAAACATCAAGTCTTCTTTCTGTTGCTTCTCATCATCTAATAGCTGTCGAATACGATCTTGCATCACAATGATGCGATTTCCAGTCTCACGAAATTCCTTAACCGTTAAACTTTCTGTACATTCGCTTTCTAACCACATACTATTTTCATAAATCAAATTCATTTCATAACTTAGTTTTTTCAACAATTTACCAATGTGATAACTTATTAGAATAATCAATAAAACACAAATATATATCCATGATGACACATTGAAAAAAATTGATTGAACATCATTATTTTTAAGAGGTTTCCCATCCTCCATTATTTGTATGGATACAGAAGCTAAGGGAATAAGATAGGCCATTAATAAGCCAAGACTAAACTGCCAAATAATTCTCCACAAAGTTTCTCGAATTAATTGTCTAAAACTTTTGATTCTACCCATTGATAACCTCCACCGTACAAGGTTTTAATCGGATTTAATTGATAAGGTTTCAGCTTTTGACGAATTTGATAAATATACTCTGAAACCGAACGTAAAAGAGCTTCTGAACTTTGTGGATATAGATAATTATAGATTTCCTCTATAGAATATATTTTACTTGGGTTACTTGCTAAAAGATTCACTATATCAAATTCCCTCCTTGTCAAGGCGATCTTATCTTCGTTTACAAATAGTTCCTTACTATCCGTATATAGTATAAGCTTCCCAATCTTTATTTGATGAACATTTCCTTTAGTCCGTTCTTCACGACGTAAGTGCATTTTAACACGCGCTAAAAGTTCTGGCATACTAAAAGGCTTCATAATATAATCATCAGCTCCTGCATTGATTCCAGCCACCAAATCTTCATCCATATCCTTAGCAGTTATAAAACAGATAGGAACAGATATCTGCTCGCGAATCATCTGACAGATTTCTAAACCACTAACAGGCATCATAATATCTAATAAAATCAAGTCAAAGCCTGTAAAATCACAAAGATCAATCTCTTCTATGTTATTTCGTATAACTACTTCATATTTTTCATATTCTAGTACCTTTTTTATTAGGCGAAGAATAGCAAGATCATCATCTACCACTAATATTTTGTAAGCCATAACTCACCCCCTTGAATATATTATAACACTAACTGAGAAAAAGACAGGATATTCCCTGTATTTAGCGTACATTTCTTTCTCTAAGTATCAGTGTAGCAACTACAAAAACAAGTAATAACCAAACTATTTGTATCCCTAAGCCTTGCCACACTGGATAATAAAGCGACAAGGGATGGGTATAAAAACAATTCATACTAGCTAGTAATGGTAAATTTCTAAAAAAAGAACTGAATTGTAGTAGCATTTGTCCCAACCCCAATAAAAGGGATAAACTTATTCCCAAAATTAAGATAAAAGACTGGGAAATAAATACAAAAATACCACTTAAAAGAGCGAAGGTTAGAATAGAAATACAAGCTGGAAATAGGATTGTTAGAACATTTTTAATATTGCTCAAAAGATTGATATTGTAAAATCCTTGAGCAAATAGTATACATACTGATATTACAGCTAGTAATAATACAATTTCCACACATAACACAATAGCTAGTTTACATATTATAAATTTTAAACGATTTGGACAGGTAAGAAAACTTGTACGTAGGCTAGAACCTGTAAATTCTTGACCTATAAATAGTACAGCTAGACTAATAAAACCTGCCTGTCCTAAATAGAGACTTTGCAGTAGCTGTTCCAAAACAAAGTGTAGGGTCAACTGATCTGGTTTACTATTTAAAAAAATAACCATCGGCGGAACACAAAGTAATAGAGCACCTATAATCAACCAATGCCAAGGATTCATCATAAACTTGAGATACTCACTTTTAAATTGCTCTTTCAACTCATTCCCCTCCTCCAACATCTGACTGAAGTACTCGGTAAATTGCCAAAGCCAAGAATGACAAATTCCAACAAAGTAAAAGCAAAATATTTTGTAAACTATTCTGTTCTAACATTTGAGGAGATGTAGCAATCAATCCATAGCTCAATGAAACTGGAAGAAATTTTGCAATTGATATATGGTCGGCTAAGAATGTTCCTAAATTGTAGACTTGAGGAAGCAAAAACAATAGGGGAACAAGGGCTTTTTTAAATGTTAAAGCCAGAATATAGGCTAAAAGTCCCAACAAGGTCCAAGCTATACTGTCCAAAAACATATAGAACCAAACTGTCCCATTTAGTGAAAAAAGCAATAAACCATCTTGCCCTAAAACATAATGTGTCATGTTAATCGTCAAAAATATTGATAGGAAGGAAATGACAAAAGAAAATATCAGCCAAATGAATGTCTTTGAAACTAGGAAAGTAATTCGACTCGTATTAGAGAGGAGGCTTGTGCGAATAGCAGAGCCTTTATACTCTTCAGCTCCGTATATTGAGCCTAAGATAATCATAAAAAAAATGCCAACTAGAGTAACATCAAATCCTAAGAATTCAATAGGTGGAATAGCTTCTACTAACTCTGGGGTTGTCTCTGGGGTAGCATGGATACCAACTGAAACAATTTGAGATGCACCAATATTTGCTAAAAACGTTTGAAATACCAGTATCAAGAATAGTACAACATGAGTAGTTCTCTTATAAAGTAATTTCAATATTTCAGAATGAAGAGAGCAAATAAGTCCCATGTCACTTCCCTCCCTCTGTTAAACTAAAGAAGACTTCTTCTAATGAAGAAAGATTTTTCATCACTTCTTGTAAAGTCCCTTTTATAAGAACTTTGCCTTTATTTATGATGACCACATCATCTGTCACTGCTTCCACTTCCGATAATATATGAGATGATAGTAATACTGTCTTCCCTTCTTGAGCCTGTTTTTTTATAAACTCTCTAAACCAACGAATTCCTCTTGGATCCAACCCATTTGTCGGTTCATCCAATATCAGATACTGAGGATTCCCTAATAAAGCTATTGCAATTCCCAAGCGTTGTCCTTCTCCTAATGATAATTTCCCAATTTTAGATTTTTTCTTATGACTAATATCCACCATATCCAAGACTTGCTCAATTCGCTGACTGGATATTCCATTACTAACAGCAACAATTTTCAAATGTTGATAAACAGTCCGATCATCAGGAGAACCGACACTGTCAAATGAAGCTCCTACAGTCTTTAAAGGAAATTTTAATTCCTTATAAGTTTGATCTCCAATTTTGGTAAGACCAGATGTTGCTTTGTCTAATCCTAATAAGATACGTAAGGTTGAACTTTTACCAGCTCCATTTGGACCCAGGAAAGCAGTCACTCTACCTGCTTTTGCTTCAAAAGAAATATCTTTTAAAATTTGAGTTTGACCATATGACTTACATAGATTTTTAATGGTAATACTTTGTTCCATAGATTTCTCCTATTCAATTTGTTGTATCATTTGAAACAAGTATATATTAATCAATAATTTTCGGATTTTTTTCAGGATTTTAAATCTTTATAAAATCTGTATTGTCATATAAATCATAAAAATTTTATTTTGTTTAATTTAGTCTTATCTATATTTATTTGTGTAAACTTAAAAGCCCGATGTTCCCATCAGGCTTATTTTTATCCATGTACACGTTTCATGTAATCTTGATAACTTTCTGTATCCATTAGTTCCTTAGCATTCTTAACACGATCTGCTGTTGGAGGTTTAACTCCTTCAAGTGAATATGGAATCCCAAGCTCACGCCACTTGAACTCACCCATGGTGTGGTAAGGCAAGATTTCAAACTTATCAACATTTTTGAGAGTTTTTACAAACTTACCAAGTTCAATCAAATCTTCATCGCGGTCTGTCAATCCAGGTACAAGAACGTGACGAATCCAAACAGGTTTACCGATTTCTGACAAGTACTGAGCACAAGCCAAGATGTTTTTATTAGTTTGACTGGTTACAACCTTGTGTTGTGCTTCGTTGATTTCCTTGATATCAAGGAGAACCAAGTCTGTCACGGCCATTAACTTGTTGAACTTTTCTAGATAGCGTGGTTTGTTACGGAATGGGAGGGCACAAGTATCCAAGGTACAGTGGATACCCTTTTCTTTTGCCTTGGTAAAGAGAGCAATCAAGAAATCAATCTGCAAGAGGGCTTCTCCTCCGCTGACTGTGATACCTCCCTTGTCTCCCCAGAAACCACGATAACGAAGCGCTTCTTCTAGAACATCATCTACTGTTCGTACACGAGATTTATTGGTTTCCATAGCCCAAGTATCAGGGTTATGGCAATATTGGCAACGCATCTGACAGCCTTGCAAAAAGACAATAAAACGAATTCCAGGGCCATCTACCGCCCCAAAACTCTCCGTCGAATGCACCATTCCTGTCACTTGTCCATAGTCAATTATTTCCTCAGACATATCGTTACCTTCCTTGAAAACGTTTTATAGTCTTTATTATACCATGACTGAAAAGAAAAACCACAGATTTTGCCTATTTTTTAGAAAACAATCTGTTTTTCACTTTCAACTTTCATGATTTTCAAAATATTTATTAATCCTTGTCAAAATCAAAGCCATAGAGAGTCGCAAAATAGTCCTCTGGTCGCTCTGCTCGGCGAATCAAGCGAGCCCCACCGTCCTCTGTATAGAGAATTTCTGCCGAACGAAGCTTGGCATTGTACTGGTAGCCCATAGAGAAGCCATGCGCACCTGTATCATGAATAACTAACAAATCACCAATTTCTGTTTGAGGTAGTTCACGATTAACTGCAAACTTATCGTTGTTTTCACAAAGAGAGCCAACAACATCAACCACTTCAGTCTGACCATCAGGATGCATCATATTTGTAATATGGTGATAAGCGCCATACATAGCCGGTCTCATAAGATTGACAGCTGACGCATCTACTCCTAGATAAGTACGATAGGTTTTCTTTTTATGAGTAACTTTTGTAACTAGAATTCCATGGGGTGCCAACATAAAGCGACCTAGTTCTGTAAAGATTTTAACCTGATCAAGACCTGCTGGTGTGAGGACTTCTTCATAAACCTGACGAACTCCCTCTCCAATCAAAGCAATATCATTAGGCTCCTGGTCTGGGCGATAGTTAACCCCTATACCTCCAGAAAGATTGATAAAATCCAGTGAAATACCTAACTTTACCTTGATTTCTACCGCTAACTCAAAAAGCTGACGTGCTAATTCTGGATAGTAGAGATGGGTCACTGTATTGGAAGCTAGGAAGGAATGAATCCCAAAAGTTTTAGCTCCCTTTTCTTTCAGGATAGAAAAGGCTTCAAAAAGCTGTTCCTTAGTCATCCCGAACTTAGCTTCACCAGGATTATCCATAATGTCCGTACCCAGTTCAAATACGCCACCAGGATTGTAACGGCAAGAGATAATCTCAGGAATGCCTGCTGCACGTTCCAAATGCTCGATATCTTCAAAGGCATCTAAATTAATCGTCGCCCCAATTCTCGCGCATAAGCATACTCTCTATCTGGGGTGTTATTAGATGAAAACATCATATCCGCCCCTGTAAACCCAAGCTTGTGACTCATCAAGAGTTCGACATAACTAGAACAATCCACTCCACACCCTTCTTCTTGTAAGATTTTCAAAATAGCTGGGGTTGGGGTTGCTTTAACTGCGAAGTATTCTTTAAAGCCCTTATTCCAAGAAAAGGCTTTGTTTACTGCGCGTGCTTTCTCGCGGATACCTTTTTCATCGTAAAGATGGAAAGGGGTTGGAAACTCTTCAACAATTTTTTCTAAGGCTTCACGATTAATAAATGGTGTTTTCATAGGACTCCTTTATATCCATTATCAAAGAAAGGCTGGGACGAAAGTTCCAACCTTTGTATTTCAAGTCAATTCTTATTTTTCTGTATCGAAGATATTTCCAACTTCAACAGCAATTTGTTGGTTCTTCACATCAATATTTGTGACTCTCAAGAGTGACTTGTAGGCGAACTGTTGTTCACGGTCTTCCTGTGCATTATCAGCAAAGACAGCTACACCAGCCAACTCTGAATCAAACTCAGACAAGAGGCTAATCATCCCGTTAATGGTTCCTCCACCCTTCAAGAAGTCATCGACAATCAAGACACGACTTCCTGCTTTGAGGCTACGTTTTGAAAGGAACATCTTTTCGATACGGTCACTAGAACCTGAGACGTAGTTGACACTAACAGTTGAACCTTCAGTGATTTTCAAGTCGCGACGGACAATGACAAATGGAACATTGAGAACATTTGCCACTGCATTTGCAAGCGGAACCCCTTTAGTAGCCACAGTCATAACGGCATCAATCTTTTGATCCATAAAGCTCTTAGCAATAATGCGACCGATATTTTTCAAAATAGCTGGAGTGCTCAATAGGTCAGATAAATAAATGTAGCCACCTGGAAGAATACGGTCACTCTCTGAAAGTTTATCACGAAGCTCTTCGATAATCGCTTTAGAGTCAAGGGTAGAGATCGATGGTGTAAAAATAACACCACCACCAGCACCTGTCACCGTTTGAATATGACCGATTTCAATTTCTTCGAAAGCACGCTTAATGATGACGATATCTTCAGAAATAGATGATTTGGCAGATTCATACTTTTCCGCAAAGGTGTTGAGACTGGTTAATTTGTATGGATTGTTAATCAAGTAATTGGAAATGACAACCATCCGATCACTTCTTCTTAATTTCATTATATTTTTACCATTCTTTTTTATTTAGTCTTTTTCTCATTATATCACACTAAAGCAAAAAAACGAACTTTATTGCCTAAATAAAGTTCATTTTTTTAGTTTCTAGTCTAATTTTGGCTTGTAGAAGGAACGATTGTCCATAGCAAAGACTTTATTGGTCATTTCTCCCTCATCAACAAGGGCCAGAGCTGTTGTCATCATCATCATGCTGGCATCCAAATTATCAATCATATGAATAATTTCTGCTTCCATCACTCGAGGACGAACTGGACTACCATACTCGAGGAGACCATGATGACTGAGAATGACATGGCGAAGAAGTACAACTTCTTCTCTGGTATCATCAATGCCAAGTTCCATTACCGCTTTGGTAATTTCGCTATCAATCAGAGCGATATGACCAATAAGGTTTCCTCTTACTGTGTACTCTGTCTGGTCAGGACCTGTCAACTCAATAACCTTGGCAAGGTCGTGCAACATAATTCCCGCATAGAGCAAACTCTTATTGAGCTGAGGATAAATATCTGCAATTGCTTCTGCCAAACGAACCATAGTGGCGGTATGATAAGCAAGCCCTGTTTCAAGGCATGATGGTTGGTCTTAGCAGCTGGATAAGAGTAGAATTCCTTGTCATACTTGGTGTAGAGATTTCGAACAATTCGCTGCCAAATTGGATTTTCAATTTTAAAAATCATCTGCGCCATATACTCACGAATCTCTTTGGCATCTACTGGAGATTTAACCTTGAAGTCCGCTGGGTCATTTGGTTCGCCAGGTTGTGGTAAGCGAAGGGTGATTTGATTAACCTGAGGCGTATTGTTGTACACTTCACGACGTCCCTGCATATGGACTACTTTCCCTACTGTAAAGGTTTCAACATTGTGAGGTTGAGCATCCCAGAGCTTCCCTTCGATTTCTCCACTATCATCTTGGAAGGTGAAGGCTAGGTAATTTTTCCCAGCACGTGTCTGTCTCAGGTCAGCTGACTTGATCAGGTAAAAGCCTTCAAAAAGCTCATCTTTCTTCATGTGACTAATCTTCATATTCTTCCTCATCTTCTTGGAATTGGAGCAAATCAAGCGCAGGCTCACCTTCTGATAACTCAATATGACGAAGCGTTCGCTCGATAGCTGTAGTACGACGGTTTAATAAATCATCAATATTGCCAGAGGCATGTTGGAGATGTTTTTGTGCCTTGACCAGAATACCTCCAAACTTGCCAAATTCGGTTTTGACACTAGCAAGGGTTTTACTGATATGGTCAGCACTCTTTTGGATATTGAGAGTTTTGAAGCCAACCGATAGAGAATTGAGTAGGGCTGATAAGGTACTTGGACCTGCAACGATAATTTGCTCCTCCCGTCTCAAATCATCAAAGAAAATTGGATTGCGAACAATTTCTGAATAGAGACCTTCTGTCGGAACAAACAAGACTCCAAAATTGGTTGTTCGAGGTGGCGCCAGGTACTTACTCTTGATATCCTTGGCAAAACGCTTGACGCTTGCTAGGAGAGACTTACGACAGCGCTCAATCTCGTCCTTATCACCTGCTTCATAGGCTTCTTCCAGACGGTAATAATCCGCCAGGGGAAACTTAGAGTCAATCGGTAGATAAACATATTCCTGGTTACCTTGCCCAGGTAACTTGATGGCGTATTCCACACGTTCACTAGAGTTTTCAACCGTTGCAAATTCTCGTTCATACTGGGCAGGTGTCATGATGTCCTCTATGATTTGCCCCAGTTGTAATTCACCTAGAATTCCTCGCGTCTTGGTTCCAGATAAGACCTTATTAAGCGCACCGACATCTCGCGCAACAGTCTGCATTTCACCTAGGCCACGATTGACAGATTCCAATTGCTTGGAAACTGTCTCAAAAGAGGCCTGCAAGCGTGTCTGCAAGGTCTTTTCTAATTTTTTTCCTCAACCGTTTGGCGCATTTGTTCTAAGCGTTGTTCATTTGATTCCTGCAAGGCTTGGAGGCGTTGGTCAGTCTTGTCCCTGGTTTGGAGGAGGTTATCATTCATCTCCTGTCGAACCTGAGTCAGACCCTGGTGCAATTCAATCCGCACCTCCTGCAAACGGTCACTAACAGCTACTTCTAGATTTTTTTGATCTAGCTGGCTAGCTTGTCGAGCTTGTTCAAATCGATAATCTAGCTGGTCTGATAGATTATCTGCTTGGTCCTCCAAGCTCTTGGTCAGATATTTTTTTCCTGCTTGTCCTGCCTTTGCCAAATGAGAAAGAGGCCGGCTAGATTAGCAACTAATAAAAACAATAAGTAAACTTTCCATCCTACCTCCTGTCCTTACTATGCAGCACAACCACATAACCATCTGGGCAAGTCACCAAAACTTCCCTATCTATATATTCGTTAGAAGCGTAAACTTTCTTAAAGAAAAAATTCTCCTCTGTCAGTTCATACTTGGCACCGAGAATAGTCAGCTGACTATCCCGAACCGGCATAAAAGCAAGATAATCGTAGTCCGACCGTGGTCCAAGTTGACTGGTCCCTTCTGGACAGTAACGAATCAAATTTTGTCCATCCTCAATCTCTATCTGACGCATATAGGGCGCCAATTTAGGATTGCTAGGTACAAAGACATTAGCTAACATATGGTCAATGCGACCACCTAGGGCACCAAAAATAGTTACCCGAGCTTGAGAATTCTTTTCAAAAATCGTTAAAAGTGCTAGTTCCAGATCGGTATCATCTTTTTCTGGTTGGGCTTGAATAAAATGCTGGGCACGTTTTTGAATCAAATAACGTTCTTCTACAGTCACAGAATCAAAATCCCCAACGGCTAAAGCAAGAGGAAGTTTTTCCTCCAGTACCCAAAGTGAGCCTCGATCCACACCGACAAAGCAGTCAAAATCTGTCCGATAGTGACCGCGGTCTCCGCCTGCAAAAACTGCAACTTTAGTCCAGTTGTTTTCTGAGAGCTTGCACTCGTTCATTGACATCTCCCTTAAAGACATAGGACCCTGCTACAAAGACTGTAGCGCCAGCTTCTTTGGCTTGAGCTATGGTCTGATCATCAATCCCACCATCCACTTCAATTTCAAAATTCAATCCTTTTTCCTCACGAAGGGCAGCCAATTCACGTACCTTATCCATGGTTTCTGGCAGAAAGGCTTGCCCACCAAATCCAGGATTAACTGTCATGACTAATACTTGGTCAACTAAGTGTAGCACATGCTTAATCGCCTCAACAGGTGTACCAGGATTAATGACGACTGAAGGTTTGACACCAAGAGAACGAATTTTTTGAAGGGTCCCATGGATATGAGGTGTTGCTTCTGCATGGATGCTGATGATGTCTGCACCTGCACGCGCAAAGTCTTCTAAATGATGTTCGGGATTTGATACCATCAAATGGCAATCAAAGACCATCTTGCTATGAGGACGAAGACTTTCGACTACACCTGCACCAAAGCTGATCTGAGGTACAAAGTGACCATCCATGATATCGATATGGGCGTATTCTGCCCCAGTTGCTTCTAGGCGTTTAATTTCACGTTCAAAGTTGGCATAATCTGCTGCCAGAATTGACGGAGCAATCTTGTATTGAGACATAGGTTTCTCCTTATTTGGAATTTTTTTGCTGACTTTTTTATAGGTTTCTCTACGATTTTCAATCTCACTGAGGAATTGTAGGTAGTTATCAAAACGGAAGGTGGCAATGATGCCCTCTTCTACTGCAGGCTTAACCGCGCAAGAAGGTTCGTGGGTATGGGTACAAGTGCGGAATTTACAATCACGACTGACACTAGCAATCTCTGGAAAAGCCTGATTCAGATCTTCTGCTGTTGTTACTTCGTAATCCAGCGATGAAAAACCTGGTGTGTCTGCGATTTTCCCACCACTGAGATTGTAAAAACTAACCGCTCGAGTGGTGTGACGACCACGACCCAGACTGTCTGAGATTTCTCCCGTTTCTAAATTGAGATCAGGTGCGATTTTATTGAGCAAAGTTGACTTTCCAACACCCGTCTGCCCCATAAAGACCGTAATCTTGCCTGTCAACAAGGGTAAAAGTTCTTCTTTACTCGTCACAAAATCGTAACCAATAGCACGATAGGTTTTCTCGTAGAAATCCAGTTCTCTCCTATCCTCTAGTAAGTCCATTTTGGAAATATAGACGATAGGATGAATACCCTTGTGCTCCAAAAGAACCAAGAAGCGATCCAGCAAGTTGCTATTAAAGTCAGGCTCTTTGACCGACATGATCACCACAGCTTGGTCAATATTGACGATGGGTGGGCGAACCAGGCTATTTTTTCGTTCGTGAATCTTGAGAATATAACCTTCGGAATTTTCCTCCGCAGAAAAATCTACCCAATCTCCAACATAGGGCGTATGCCCCTTTTTACGAAAATTTCCACGCGCGCGTGTTTGATAAACCTGACCATCACTTTCCACATAGTAGAATCCGGCCAAAGCTTTAATGATTTGTCCCTGCATCCTAGAGTCCTTGTCCTTTAAGCGCATCTGCTAGATTAGCAAATTCTTCTAAGCCAAGAGCTTCACCGCGTACACTTGGGGATAGTCCTGCCTGGTCCAAAGCCTTAGTCAATTTATCCTTGATTTCATCAGTTTTGCCAAAGTAACCTGTCAAGTTGTTCCACAAGGTCTTACGACGATGGGTGAAACTAGCCTTGGAAACCTTAAAGAAGAAGTTCTCATCTTTTACTGCTACAGCCGGTTCTGGACGACGTACCATTTTCAGGATAGCTGAATCCACATTTGGTGCTGGCACAAAGACCGTACGAGGTACGATAAAGGCAACCTTAGCTGTCATGTAATACTGAACGGCAATCGACAAGCTACCGTAAGCCTTGGTATTTGGTTGAGCAGAGATACGATCCGCCACCTCTTTTGCATCATAACCACAAACTCACTAAAAGGAATGCCACTTTCAATCAAGTGCATGAGAATAGGCGTCGTGATATAGTAAGGCAAGTTGGCTACTACCTTGATGGGTAAGTCAGGATTTTTAAAATTCTGGATGTGCTGCGCCAAGTCAACTTTTAGTATATCTTCGTTGACTACGGTCACATTGTCAAAATCACGTAAGGTATCCGCTAGGATTGGTACCAAGCGGTGGTCAATCTCAAAAGCCATGACTTCTGCCGCACGCTCAGCCAAAAACTCCGTCAAGGCACCAATACCTGGCCCAATTTCAATAACATTGACCTGGTCATCAATTTCAGCCGTATCCACGATTTTTTGAAGGATATTGGTGTCCGTCAGGAAATTTTGCCCGAAGGATTTTTTAAAGGTAAAACCGTGACGCTCCAGCACTGCCTTGGTCACGCTATAATCTGCAATTCTCATGTATTCTCTTTTCTATCTCTTAACCATCATATAAAAAATCAACCTAATTACTAGTGCAAGTATAAGCAAATATACTATACCATTCCTCCACTTGTTCGCTTTTGTATCAGCTCCAGTCATATCGCCCCCTTGCTTATCTTCTTGAGGGTTCATTTTATTCAGTTCATCCTGATAGGCAACCGAATCTAGAATATTGTCTTCTGGCAATAATTCTGAAGCATAATAATCAGGAAAGCCCATAGCAAGACCAATTAGGTTCTTATCCGTTAGAGAAAAGTCCAAATCTTTGGGTTGGTTTTCCCGAATAGCCCGTATATTTTTTAACAGTTTATCAGAAACAACAGACACTTGGTCCATAAAAACAACATCTAAAAGATCAAATCCGAGCACATCACCATCTTTGAGATTTGCAAGAATATAACGAACAAAGGCATCATATAGTTGCACGGTTTGCGGGGCATTCTCTTCTAAAAAAGACCGGTTTTGGAGGGCGTTTTGTCGGAATTTTTCAATAGGAAGCAAGATATCTACATTCTGCTCTTGATAAAACTTTTCTGCTTGCTCTTCATCTTCTTCGAGTTTTTCTGCTGTTTTCCAGAGAGAAATGGGAGCTCTTAAATCTTCTTCATCCCAAAACAATTGCCAAAAATAGGGTATCGTGTAAATTCCCTCTGTTAGAATACGAGCCTCATTTCCGTTTTTTAAGTAAATATAACTTCTATTCGCCATTCCATTTCCTTTCAAAATCTTTGAAAAAGGGTAGAGGTTCAATTAGGATGTAGATAAAACTATATAGTTTCCCAATGTAAAGAAACTCTCTAATCTTTAGCTCTGCCTTCTTGTCCCTCACTAAGCTTTTGCATTTCTTTAAAAGCTGTTAGACTAACATAGGCACCCGCTTCATAATACTCAGTTGGATTAATGGCATAGTCGAATACTTCAATCATGCCACCAGCGTTTTCAATCATCCCATTCCATTTTTCGTCAAAGACCATTCGCAGACGTTTCCAATCGGTAAAGACTGGAACAGAGTTTCGCCCATTTTTGCCTTCTCCAGTTGGAATGTTAAATTTCGCTGATTCTTCTAAAACAAAGGAATTTGCTTCCTGACCATCTTCTGGGAATCCTGAAGCTGCCTCTAAGGGCAATAAGAATTTGGCTTTGGGTACAGCCATTGAAAAGAACTTATAATAAAGCTTATAAATTACTTCTTCATCTTCTGTCGTCGGATTATCCAGTTGTCCCATCAACAACATCCATCTCACAACATCAGGATTCATCACAGGAACTTGTATTTCAGGTAAATCTGAAAAATCTGGTTTTGAAACTAAAGCTGATGCAGCGATACTTACTTCCTTACTATTAAAGAAAGCACCTAAAGCTCCGTTTAAGTAAAAGGCTGTCTCAAGGAAATTCTCAATTTCTTTTTTATCTTCCGTATTTTCAATTAGTTTTACCACTGACTTTGGTCGGCTATCAATGGTTTCCTTAAATTGGAGATAGCAACGAGGCGTATAGAGCATAATCATCGGATCAGTACAGAGATACCCTTCTTCTCCCCTGTCATAGGTCGTTGAGAAAAGATAGGGTTCACCTGTTTTTTCCGAATAAACTGCATAAACTGAATCAGCTGCTAACAACTTGTCCTTGACGATTTCCGCGAGACGTTCCAACTTACGAGTGTTGATTTGATAGCTTTCTTCACTTTCAGTTTCCTGATTTTGACGGCATTTCCATAAAAAGAGACGTAAAATTTCTACGCTATCATCAAGACTAGCTGCCAAATAATCCTCATTGGTTAACTGGCCCTCTTGGATGGCTACAAATGCACGGTAAAGAGCATCTGAATAGTTAGATAATTTGCTCTTCATCAACACCTGAACTAAAGAGTACACTTCCTTTTTTCAATTTATCCAAAGAAGGAATCCTATCAACCACTAGATGGGCAAGAACTTCATCAGTTAGACTATCTGCATCTTTGTTTTGACTGCTGAGTTTTTTAACCTCTACAGTACCAAGACTTTCCATTCCTTGGTCGGGATTGCAAAATTGCAACTGATCTCCAACCTTGATACTACCTTCTAGACTCCCAACAATCAATAGTTGATTCGTTTCCTTCATTGGGAACAAATCTAGAACACCCACGCAAACATTGCCTTCCGCCTCTTCTGCTTCCTTATTTGATTCAGTTGTTGCAGTTGTTTTTGTTGCTTCTGTCTTTTTTAAAAAATCAAAGATTCCCATAACTTTTCCTCATTATCTCCACTCAGCACAAATCCTATGGAGTCACTTTTCTAATGCTTGCTACCAAGCCTGATTAAACCGTATATGATTACTTCTATTGTATCACATTCCCTCCACATTTTGGGGGAGTTTCTCAATTCTCATATGATTTCATAGCATCTTCAACTTCTGCTAAACTAATGCCAAACAATTCCAAACGTTTAAGGAGTTGTTTGCCGTTGGAATAACCGATACGTAGACTTTCTCCTAGATATTCTCTGCGTTTTCGACTATCTGCCCCAGCCAAAAATCCCAATCGAATCAAGTCACTACGGCTAATATCAAAATCACTTTCTACTTCAAATTGCTCTGTCACTTGCGCCAAGGCTGTTTTCAAGTCTTCGTAGCTAGCGTGTTCGATTCCTAGAGAACGCCCCTTGGTTTTGGACTTAGGAACTGCCTCGTCACGTTTGAGAAAGGCGTGTTGAACTGTAGGGATGGCCGTCATAATCATGCGACGAATGCGTTCTCCATTAAAGTCAGGATCTGTAAAGACAATCACCCCATGACGTTGGTGTAGACGTTGGATGCGTTCTATATCCTGGTCATTTATTGCGGAACCTCGTGTTTCATAGGTCTCCACATCAAAATAGCGTTTGAGATTTGCCGTATCATCACGCCCTTCGACTACGATGACTTGGGAAATTTTCTCTTTCATGATTTATGTTCCAATCCAAAGATGCCTTCTGCATTAGCACTTGTCACAGCAGCTAATTCTTCTGTTGTCATGCCACGTAATTCCGCGATAAAGTCCACTACATAGCGCGTGTAAGCTGTCTTGTTTTCGCGACCACGCTTGGGTACAGGGGCTAAATAAGGCGCATCTGTCTCTACCAAAATCTTATCCAAAGGTAACTCTTTGGCTGCTTCCTGAATATCTGTTGCCTTCTTGAAGGTCACGACTCCAGAAAAAGAAATGGTCATACCTAGCTCCACAAACTTTTCAGCCCATTCCAGAGAACCAGAGAAGGAATGCATGATGCCACCACGGGGACCGACTCCTTCACTTTTGATAATCTCATAGGTATCTTCGAGCGCATCACGGGTGTGAACTACAAAAGGTAAGTCCAATTCCTTTGATAGCTGAATCTGACGACGGAAAACTTGTTCCTGTACTTCTTTAGGGGCTGTCATCCAGTGATAGTCCAAACCAATCTCACCCAAGGCAACAACTTTGGGATGTTTTAGTTTCTCCAACAGGTAATTCTCAATATCCTCTGTATAGGTCCCTGCCTCTGTTGGATGCCATCCAATTGTCGCATAGAGTTGGTCATACTTGTCCACCAATTCTAGAGCACGCTCAATAGTCGGTTTGTCAAAACCAACAATATTCATCCGAGTCACACCCATTTCAGCTGCTAAGTCAAGCTCTTCTTCTTCACGTCCCAAAAATTCCTCTATGTTTAAATGTGTATGAGTATCAAAAATATCCAAACTATATTTCCTTCTCTTTCCTCAATGTTCCTTAACTACCAAAAGAAAAGACTTTCTCTCTTCTATACTTACCTATATTTCCCCTAGCTTCTATTCACTTTGGTTAGTACTTGGTTAGTTCTATGGTTAGCATCTACAGATGAATTTGATTAAGTTTCTCTCTCAATTCATCTTGTATATTTTTTGTTACATGACTATAGATCCTTAAAGTGATAGATTCATCTCTATGTCCAACTCGCTCCATAATAGCCTTTATGGGTATCCCTAGTTCAGCCAATAAACTAATATGCGAATGTCTAAGCATGTGAATATTATAGGATCTGTGCCCACCCAACACTACTTCACAAATATTTTTGATAAATCTATATAACAAAGGCTGTCTCATAATGTTACCTTGCTCAGTCACAAAGATGAACTCCTCATCAAAACAGTTCCTACGAAAGTACTCGATAATATCCAAGCAACGTTCACTTAGTACTATCGTCCGGACAGAACCTACTGTTTTCGTTGTCTGTAAGATTCTCTCATCATATCCATGAGCAACATAATCTATTGTATGATCAATTGTTAAAAGATTCGCTTTGAAGTTTACATCTTGATAGCGAACCCCTATAAACTCTGCAAAACGAAGACCAGTTAAAAAGATAAATTCCATTGCCAAAGCATAACGCTTATCTTTATTGTGACTTTCACAATACGATAAAACCTGTCCTAGTTCCTCTCTACTAATGAAATTATCCTTTGCTTTTTGCAACTTCTCATAGTCCGCTTTCTGCTTCGGAATTACCACCCCTTTAACTGGTGAGTCAGAAATATATCCGACCTTTACAGCATAATCAAAGATACCATTCAAGTATATTTTTCGATTTTTTCTTGTTGAATTTTGAACATTCAAATTCATTAGATATGTTTGAACTAGCTGAGTGGTGTAATCTGATATTCTCAAATTTCCTACTGCTCCCATGAAAAGCTCTAAACTTTTCATCTCACTTCTATAACTAGAAGATTTTATCTCACTGGAACGAATCGTTTTCCATTCTTCCAATAGTTGACTAAAAATCATTTCTTCTAGTTGTTTCTTTTCAACTTCCTCTTTTGTAGGAGCGGTTAGAAGTTTTTCGATTTTTAGCGCTAAACGACGTTTTGCTTCTGCTTGAGAAACTCTAGATTTTTGATTTTTAGAGTCACAGAGACTTGCTTCCACTTTCCCTCTCGTTCATGATAGAATTTCTCATAATAACGGTATTTACCATTATCCAATTTTTTAAAAAACATTTCTTCTCCTTGTACTTTTAAAGCAAAGGAAAGCTATGTAGCATAGCTTAATTATAACATAACTACATAGCTTCCTCATATTTCTTTTGTTTATAAAGCAGAAATTCCTTATAACCTTCAACATTTATATATACTCTCTTATGAGAAGGCTTCAAAATGTATCCTTGGAATTTTTTTCATTTCTTCGCATTTCTGTTAGATCATTGTTTAAGGTTTTTTTAACGGAACATCAAATAATTCCGTAATCCCTTTCTTGCTTTTTATATATTTTTCCATAAATTTCTCCTATTTTTTTGATATAATAGGGATGGTAAAAGACATTCTCTTTTATTACCTACTTAGCTTGTCAGTTGCTCCGCCAAAAGTGTCTGACAAGCTTTTTATGTTATCGTAAAACTCGGTAGTATATTCTTTCACACCATAATGAGTTTCATGTTTTGTGGTACGTGAAAAAAAGTCGGAGGACTGTTAATTTTATAAGTCTTCATAAGTTCAGCCTTTGTTGTTGTAATTTCCAAAGGCTTTTTCAATTCCTCTGCTTGTACGATAAATACGAATTCCTTTTTGGATACATGTATAAACGAGCTCCTTTTACAATAGATTTATTTTTCTGAACCCTCATCACCCTATCTGCAAATTAGATAAATAAGCAATCAAATAATTTCCAACCTTATCAGCTCTCCGTAACCTTTTAGTCTTTGTGAAACCTTTCACCCACATCTTAGCAAGGTCATTGTTAGGAATTGTTAGTTCGGAATCGTTCTTTAATAACACATGCAAATGCCACCTTCCACTAGCTTGTGGCTCAATGACCGTAATATAATCAACATTTCCAAACTGATTACGAATGCGTCGAATGAACGCTTTGAAATCCATGTAAACTATAGCCGGATCGGTAACATGGTCTCGATAAGTCAACGTTATCCATAACTGGTTGATACCTCCCGTAAAATTATGAGATACTAGACGGCGTAGTTTTTTCATAGTCTGTTTAGTAGACTTCAAATTATCGAGTCGTGTACTACTGGAAGTATCCATAGCGTGAATTTCTCCAGTCTCAAGATTTACGTAACGCTTGCCTTCTATCACTTTGATAGTTTGTTCTTGTTGACCGTTAGCGGTTGTCATTTCAAGCGTATTACCATACACGTAACTTTTTACAATTTTACCAAGTTCTATTCGTTCCATATTTTTATACCTATAAAAAAATATGTTTTGTGCTTTTGTATGACGCTTATCAAGTTAAGGCGTCGCACTATCGATGATTAAATTCAGATTTATTCCATGATTTATTGACAATAGGGACCCTAAGATTATAAAACTGATTGTGTCGGCACGGCGAACAAAGTTCGACCGCACCGCCCCAACCAGTCTAATCTATCTTAGCCTAGTATCAACAACTTTCACGGCATAAAGAATTTAACCATCTAAGACCACGGATGTTTCAATTTGAACAAAACCCCTTTAATCGTTCGTCTATCTGATTCATTACATATGATGAATACTAGATAGCGCAACCCATCCTTTACATATAGATCAGCGAGACCATGAAGAGCATATTTGTGTAAATAAAAGATCCAAGTATCTTTTATTCTTAATAAAACGTCTAAATCTATCTCTCCAAAAATTTGAAACCGAAAAACCACACACCTAGCTCCAAATTCTCGAATCCCATGGTTATCCATTGTACATATAGGAACCCTTTCATCTGCTACGTGCACTCTCTGGACTGACTTGCTTCCATCAGCTTGAACAACTTCCTGAGCTTCGTAAATTGGAACTAGTTTATACACAAACTGATTTTTCCTGAATATTTTCTTTTCACTAATTCTACCAATACATTTTGCGTAGAAGCTAGAAATCTATTCCAGTTTTTTTGCTTTTCTTCTATCTGAACTTTCCTCTGGTACTCTTGGATTTTTCTGCTACAAAGGTGATAAACTTTCTTAATACCTTCAAAAACCTTCATAGGTATTTCTTCAATAATCGACGGCATGTTGACCTCCTTTACAATTCGACACCATCAATGACTCTTGCAGTCAAACTAAGCTGGTTACGGTATTCTCCGTATACAACTGCCTTCTCAATATCTACAATTTCTACAGTTGTGATCATTGGTTGAAACGTATCATAATCCTTCATAGATGCAAATGGGACTTTTACAGTGAGCTGCTCCCCAATATTTTTTTTTTCGTTGGGATAGTCACTGTCATCTGAAAAAAATAAGCACGACTACTTTTTATTCCTTTTCTCCGTTTCTAACCCAGTTTCACTTTTTTCTATCCACCTTTTGGCGGACACAAAACGTAGTTCTTTGCGAGAAAGGAACCGTGACGCATCAAACTCTGTAAAATGAGTTAAGTTCTTAAGTGCCATAATTCAATACCTTCTTTCTAAACTTAAAAGTAAATCGTCTACTTTTAACGAAATAAATACTGTGACGATTACAGATAGCAACATTTTAAAATCACCTCCTTGCTTATAAGGAGAAATTTTAAAAGAATTCGGAGGAGATTCTTAATTTTTTAATTCTTTTCGTAGAATCTCTAGAATACGCTCATAGTGTCTTTTGACAGTTTTGTCACTAAGTCTAACTTCCTTTGCAAGATGCGAGAATGATTTATTCTCAAAAACAACTCCAAACAGAATTTCTCTGTCTCTGTCGCTTAACAAACTCTCAATAGCATCGTTTATAATAGCAATTTCTTCTTTTTTAATTAAGAGAGATAATGCATCATTATCATCTGCTATCTTATCTAATAAAGAACCTTTATCAATAGAACTACTGTATAAACTACACAGACCGTACGATCTATCTTTTCTACATAAATTCTCATAAGACTGGTTTAATAAGTTATCTACCTTAGCCCAATCGTCAGTATTTACAGCTCTTTGAATCGCTTCTTCTCTACGTTGTTCTACTTTTGTTAAATCTACCATAGTGTTGGTACCTCCTACAGGGTTTACCAACACTACCAAAAGGGGCTCCATAGACTCTCGTCAGTGGAAACTTACTTTATGTGATTTCAAAAAGAACATAGTAAGATGCATAAAAAAATAGCAGTTATACGATTTTGTATAACTGCTATGCATTTTTCAGAGCCAAATCTATATGCTATTTGTTTTTTTATTCAATTATTCTTTAAGTTCTACTTTTTCTAGTTCCATTACTGCGTTATTTTCTTCATTTGAGGTATCATTCTTCAAAAATCCTATGAATACTTTCTTACCATTTTCAACCGGGATATAGAATTGCACTCTATCTAAATCAACATATATTTTTTCTGTATCCTTTATCTTATATCCTCTACTTTCCATGATTGCGATAATTTGTTCTTTTGTTTTCAAATCCTTGACAGTATTAGTAAATGACTCATATGAAGTTAAATAAATCACCCTATCTCCTACAATAATTCTATCACTTGAAAATTTGATATTAGGTAATCTATCTATATTTTTTTGATCTTCTTCCACAGAGCCTTTAGTTCCATAAACCTTCGTAACACGATAAGTTCCGCTAATTTTTGTGTTTACTAATGGTACTAACTCATATGGTACAGATGTATTCTCACCAATTATATCAAGATATACCATCTTATGTTGATCTATCTTATACAGGATTCTTCCGTAACGTTCTTGGTCTTTATTATCAAGTAATGAAATAAACTTCAAATCTTCTTTTTTTGATATCACTATTTTTTTAATATCTCGAAATTTTTCCTTAAATGATTTGACGATATCTTCTTCCGAAAGTTTAGTTTTTTGTGATATTTTTTTAAAATCAGAATATGAATCATGAATAGTTACATCATAATTAAATACTTCATTATTTTTTTAGCATATAGTCAATTTTTTAATTTATCTGAACCTGAAAATTCCCAAACACTAGTTTTTAAGTCCTACTGAACCCCACTTCTTATCAAACAAATTATCACTTGATGAATTTTCGGAAAAATAATTAGATATGCTTATACCTGCAGCGGCAAAGATACCCAATATAACAATCGTAAGTAATATGACCCTCACTAAACTAAATTTTTTAGTTTTTTTGCCATTCTTACTATCCTTTTTACCTTCTTCGTTTTTCTGCTTTCTCATATATCTTATTCTCCTTGATTTTTTTGTATCTATTCTATTAGCAAAAACCTGAGTTTATTTCTTAATAATCTATGTTATTTAGATATTTTTGAAATTCCTCTTTTTTCATGTACTGTGGACTAGGCATTTTAGGTATTCCTTCAATACCTTCAAAAATCTTTGAAACAACTTCTAAGGCAATCCAATTAAAATTGGTCTGTTTTTCTATTGTTTCATTTATATTTTTCCACTCTGTGGGAACCATATACGAGAGATCTTCGGGGAGTTTAGGATAGGTTCCTTTTTCAATAATTTTAGAAAGAAAGCCGTATTCTCCATTCGGCAATGTTAGTAACACATAACCAACATTTCTCTGGTACAAGTCCGATTCTGTCGTAAATAAAACTTTTCCACCATTATTTTTTGCAAAATAATAATGAGCTTCTAAGCTACCTAACTGAGAATATTTCTTCTCACCATTTCCCATGTCCCATTCTTGTAATTTATACACAGCTATTTCTTCTGCCATGTTATTGCTCCTTTTGTATTGTTTTTTATCTATTTTAACACAAAATAGTACGATGCGCTATACTATATTGATATTTTGGACAGCTAACTGTACTTAAAAAATCATATAAAGGATAGTAGAATAGTACAAAAGAGGAAATTACAGATGGAAGCTAATCAATTACAAAAATACATAGCAGAGCGTATAAGAGAATGTAGAAAAGAACAGAATCTCAGCCAAGAACAATTATCCAATCAAGCTGGACTAGGTATTAAAGCAATACAAAACATCGAGAATATGAAATACGATTTTAAAATACACACACTTGAAAAAGTGCTTACTGCTTTAGGTATGACCGTAGAAGACTTCTTTAATTTCCCGCTTTCAAATAATTCCGTCCCTATGACTACGTTGATTGATAACATCTCAGATTTATCACACACAAAAAAATCAAAAATCATTTCTTTGTTCAATGAAATTGTCAAAAACATAGATTAAAAGAGGAACTCTCAATGAATTCCTCTTTTTGTATGCTACTTTAACTTTCCTTTGGTTAGTTTTATGGTTAATTTATGTCCTAATAATGTCAATAGTTCTTAAACTGTACTCCAAACACTCTAAATATGCGTATCAAAAATCATGTATATTCCCTCGTTTTTTCTACCTTCTATTATACCAAAAAACTGCTCTCATCCTTATAGGAAAAAATATTTTAAAATCACTCACTTTTTCTTGACGACTTATTTTCATAGCAGTATAATAACTCTTGTTGAAATTTTCAGAAAAGGAAAGAAAATGTTTACAAAATTAAAATATACCTTTATTGGTCGTCCCCTTAAGTCCTTAACTGAAGGCGAGGGAGGACTACTTGGAAAAACACAGGCACTTGCAATGCTTTCAAGTGATGCCCTATCTTCTATCGCTTATGGACCTGAGCAGGTCGTTCTTGTCTTGGCTAGTCTTTCTCCCCTCGCTATTTGGTGGAGTCTCCCTATCGGCATTTTTGTTCTCTTGCTACTTGCTAGTCTAACCATTTCTTACCGACAAATCATTCACGCCTACCCTCAAGGTGGGGGTGCCTATATGGTAACACGAGAAAATCTTTCTCCTGAGCTCGGTTTGATTGCCGGTGGAAGCTTGCTTGTTGACTACATGCTAACAGTAGCCGTATCCGTAGCTGCAGGAGCTGATGCGATCACAGCAGCACTTCCTGCCCTCCATCCTTACAACCTCCACATCTCCATTTTTCTGGTCTGTTTGCTCATGCTTTTGAATCTAAGAGGCTTGAAGGAATCTGCCAGTTCTCTGATGATCCCTGTCTATCTCTTTATCTTTAGCACGGTCTTCCTCTTATTGTTTGGTATCTTCCAACTATTGACTGGTTCTCTCAGCTATCATGCAACTTCTGCAATTGGTCAAACCGTCCCAAGTCTCTCAATCATTTTAATTTTAAGAGCCTTCACCAGCGGTTCAGCTTCACTAACAGGGGTTGAAGCCATCTCAAATGCCGTTCCATTTTTCAAGACTCCTAAAGAGAAAAACGCAGCCCAGACGCTTACTATCATGTCTCTAATTCTTGGATTTCTATTTGCAGGGATTACCTTCTTAAACTACTGGATGGGAATTACTCCTCAACATGGAGAAACAATCCTTTCACAAATGGCGAAAGGGATTTTAGGGGATTCTACTCTCGGTCAGATTGTTTATTATCTCTTCCAATTCTCAACTGCCCTAATTCTAGCCGTTGCTGCAAATACTGGTTTTTCTGCCTTTCCAATGTTGGCTTACAATATGGCCAAGAACAAGTACATGCCCCATCTCTTTATGGAGAAGGGAGACCGCCTAGGTTACTCAAACGGTATCTTAACACTAGCCTTTGGCGCTATGATTCTTCTGCTCATTTTTAACGGAAATACAGAACGCTTGATTCCTCTCTATACTATCGGAGTTTTCGTCCCCTTTGCACTTTCTCAAACAGGGATGATTCGCCACTGGAAAAAAGAAAAAGGCTCTCATTTCTTAAAATCTGCCTTTGCTAACATCCTCGGCGCTATCATTTGTTACGCTATCGTCCTTATTCTACTCCTCTTCAGACTTGGGGATATCTGGCCCTTCTTCCCAATTATCCTGGTCCTAACCTTCCTATTTTTGTCCATCCACAGTCATTACCAAAAAGTGGCCAAACAACTTCGACTTTATGAAGGGATTCAAAAGCAAAGCTACGATGGCAATGTCGTCCTTGTCTTAGTAGGAAATGTTACCCGAGTCAGCGTTGGTGCTATTAACTACGCTCAAAGCATTGGAGATGAAGTTTTGGCCATGCACATTTCCACCAAGGAAACTGAGGAAAAAAAGACCAAGAAATCCTCCAAGAATTTGCCGACTACTTCCCAAATATTACTCTAAAAAAACATTAATACTAGCTATCGCGATATCATTAATCCCTACAGTCCGCTATGTTCGAAAAAAATCTCTCAAGAAGCCAAGAAAAAAAGAACTATACGGTTACAGTTCTTGTACCCCAATTTATCCCTAACAAACCTTGGCAAAATATCCTCCACAATCAAATGAGCCTCAAATTAAAAATATGCTCTCAGATGGCACGAAGATGTCGTTATTGCTAGCTATTCATATCATTTGAAAGAATAAAGAAAAGGCATTACCAGAACCAATAAGCTCCTGGTAATGCCTTTTTTTCTGAATCTAGTCCCTAAAAATTAGACTTATACTCAATGAAAATCAAAGAGCAAACTAGGAAACTAGCTGCAGGCTGCTCAAAAGCACTGCTTTGAGGTTGTAGATGAAACTGACGAAGTCAGCTCAAAACACTGTTTTTGAGGTTGTGGATAGAACTGACGAAGTCAGTAACCATACCTACGGCAAGGCGACGTTGACGCAGTTTGAAGAGATTTTTCGAAGAGTATTAAAAATTTTATTGATAACCTTCTTCTATCGAACGTGGTTAGCCAAATCTTCTTGGGCTTTTTTTATTAGACTCAGCTTTTTTTCTTTTGCCATTTTTTTCATAAAGTTCTTGGTACTGTTTAGCCGTCACAGGTTCCTTTTGCAATTCAACATATTTGTAGTTGTCCGCATCTCCTTTGTGTCCAACAAATGAGAAGGCCGCTGTAAACGGAACAGTCTTACGGAAGATAGGATTAGCTCCTCCACTTTGAACTGGTAGGAAGAGAGCACTATCTGTCAACCAAGCTTGAACTTCGGCAAATTTTTCATAACGTGTTTGCGTATTTTCATTCTCATTATCTGCCGCATCCAACAACTCCTTGTAGGTAGCTAAACCGAGTTTTTCCTTGACTTCATTGTCTTTTCCTGGAGTCAAGCCAAGATTTTTCAACTGAGAACCAGAGTCTGGATCCAAGAGATCAAGATAGGTTTTCGGATCTGAGAAATCCCCACTCCAACCCGAGATATCGATGTCGTAATCCTTTTGATCGGCGGTATCTGCAAAGAAGGTAGCATTGTCTTTCTCATCTGGAGACAATTGAATGATATCAATCACAACATTATCTGATCCAAGCGTCGCTTCAACGGTCTGTTTGAAGGAGCTTGCCTGCTGAACGTCCAACTTAGCAGTTTGATCTACCAACATATCCAAGTGGATAGGGAAGGTCACGCCTTCTGCTTGCAAACTATCTTTAGCCTTGGCAAATTCAGCCTTGGCTTTTTCAAGATCCAAGAAAGCAGCTTGAGCATCGTTCAGATTGATATTAGACCACTCTGTACCATAGTTGACCATCTTTTCATTGACAGCATCTCCAAAGTTTTTGCCGCCGATTTGAACAAAGTTACTTGGTGTGACTGTGTTTCGAAGAATTCGATCAGCCCCATCTTCTCCATTTGTCTGGGCAGCATAGGCATGACGGTCAAAGGCAAAGTTAATAGCTTGACGGAAGTCTTTATTTGCATCGCTAGACGAGAATCCGTCTTTTCTTTATCCGTCTGTTTCATGGTTTGCTTGTAGCTTTGACGATTGACATTGAAGAGGTAGTAGAAGGTTATAGCATTTTGTGGTGTATAGGTAATCTTATCTTCATTCCCTTTTTTCAACTGGTCAAAGACTGAGCTTGTTGGGAAGATACGCCCGTCTGTATAGTTGCCTTCCAAGAATCCTCTAGCCAAACTATCTTGGTCTGAACCGTCATAGAAGGAAAGTTTTACTTTTTCAATCTTCACACTGTCCTTGTCCCAGTAATTAGGATTTTTTTCAAACTCAATTAAAGATTTTGAAGTGAATGATTTGAACAAGTAAGGCCCATTTGACAGGATACTAGATGGAGTTACACTTCCAAATTCATCCCCCTTAGATTTCAAAAAGGCTTCATTGACTGGACTCAAAATTCCACCTGTTGTCTTAGAATTCCAGTAGGACTCTGGATTGTTTAAGGTATATTGGAGAGTATAGTCATCGACCGCCTTGATACCAACAGCCTCAAAGTCTGATGATTGCCCCTCAACATAGTCCGCCAAACCTTTGATAGAGTCTTGCACCAAGTACAAGTTTTCTGCCTTTTTATCCGCAGCATACTTGAGACCTGTCACAAAGTCATGAGCTGTTACCTCTGCATATTCTTCCCCTTCAGATGTATACCACTTAGCACCTTGACGGATTTTATAGGTATAAGTCAAACCATCTTTTGACACTGTCCATGATTCAGCCATGGAAGGAACCAGATTACCATACTTATCATTTTCCAACAGTCCATCAATCATGTTTGTTGTAATGCTGGATGTCGATCCACGTGTCGAAGTAATGTAGTCTAGTGTATCTGGATTGCTAGCAAATACATAAGAATAGGTTTTATCAGATGCATTTGACTGTGTCGAGCTACAAGCTACCATCAAGAAGCTAGCGCTCAAAAGCCCAGCCCCTAGTAAGAGAGCTTTTGATTTTTTCATAAATATTCTCCATTTATATAGTATATGAAATATTATACACTATTATAGAAAAAATAGAAAGCTTATACAAACTATTATTTTGGAGCAAAACAAAAGCCAGTAGACTCGAGTTCCTACTGACTTCTTTGTTGAATTCGTTTGGATTATGCAGCCAAAACTTTGCGTCCTTTACGACGACGAGCTGCCAATACGCGACGACCGTTTTTAGTTGACATACGGTTACGGAATCCGTGTTTACGCGCACGACGTAGTTTACTTGGTTGATAAGTACGTTTCACGATGAATACCTCCTCATAGATTTTGTATTCGTTTAGCCGGCTATAAAGTGATCAGTTACTAAACATACTTTACTATTCTATCTGATTCTTTTGCATTTGTCAATAGCTCTAAACAAATGTTTCCAGCTTTTTTGCTATGAAAGCCTTATCTACGATACTGTTTCAAGAAACGAGTCATCTTTTCTTGGATTTGGGCTAACTCATCTACACGTGGTAGATAAACGATACGGAAGTGATCTGGTTCTCTCCAGTTAAATCCTCGTCCATGAACCAAAAGCACCTTCTCTTGCTTCAAGAAATCAAGGACAAACTGCTCATCATCATCGATACGGTACATATTGCGGTCAATTTTAGGGAAGATATAAAGACCCGCTTTAGGTTTAACAGCAGACAAACCTGGAATCTCTTGGATGGCATTGTAGATAAAGTTTCTTTGCTCGTAAATCCGTCCACCTGGCAATAGTAGTTCGTCCACCGATTGGTGACCACCGAGTGAAGTTTGAACAACTTGTTGCGCTAGGACGTTAGAGCAGAGACGCATATTTGAGAGCATATTAAGCCCTTCGATATAGCCTTTGACATGCTTCTTAGGACCAGACAAAACCATCCAACCCACACGGAAACCTGCGATACGGTGAGATTTAGACAGACCATTCATGCTGACACAGAAAAGGTCTGGAGCCAAACTAGCTGCTGGTGTGTGGACATTGCCATCCATAACCATACGGTCGTAGATTTCATCCGCAAAGATAATCAAGTCATTTTGACGAGCAATCTCAATAATATCTAACAAGAGTTCTTTGGGATAGAGGGCTCCCGTTGGATTATTTGGATTGATCAAAACGATAGCCTTAGTATTTGAACTAATCTTAGATTTAATGTCATCTAGGTCTGGATACCATTCAGCTTCTTCATCACAGACGTAGTGAACGGCATTTCCTCCAGCCAAGCTAACTGCAGCTGTCCAAAGTGGGTAGTCAGGCATTGGAACCAAGACTTCATCGCCATTGTCCAAGAGACCTTGCATGGACATAACAATTAGCTCACTAACACCATTTCCAAGATAGATATCATCAATACCTACATTTGGGAATTTTTTGAGCTGACAGTACTGCATAATAGCTTTGCGAGCTGAAAAGATACCTTTTGAATCTGAATAACCTTCACTATCACGCGCATTCATAATCAAATCATGGATAACCTCATCAGGTGCTGTAAAGCCAAACTCAGCTGGGTTCCCTGTATTCAAACGGAGGATTTTTTCTCCATTTGCTCGCATACGCATGGCTTCCTCAAGAACTGGTCCACGAATATCATAAGCCACATGCTCTAATTTGATTGATTTATTAAATTCTTTCATTTGATTTCCTCAATTCATCAGGATAGTTAATATTATACCACTTGATAGAAAAATCGTAAATCGCCCACTACTATTCCACAAAAAAACCTTGCTTAACGCAAGGTAACAGAGCAAGGTCGATTTCTTTCTATTTTTGGGAGAAGAAAGAGAAAAATATGCACCTCTAGTAAGATATACATCTAAATCTAAAGTCTCGCATATAAACTTCGAATCGAAAACGAAGGCATCGTTATGGATGATAGTTGCATGAACTCATGAATTTCTTCCTGTGTCCAGCAAAACGCAAAGAAAAAATAAGTCGACTCAACAAACAACATAGACGATGTCTGGGCTAATTCGAGTCTGTTTGTAAAGAATTTTACCATATCACTGACTTCTTTTCCCTGCCCTGTCACTTAGTATTATACACTAAAACTTTTGCATTTTCAAATAAGTATATATAAAAAGAACTCTTTTTAAAGCGTCACTTAAAAATTTATACTCAATGAAAATCAAAGAGAAAACTAGGAAGCTAGCCGCAGGCTGTACTTGAGTACGGCAAGGTGAAGCTGACGTGGTTTGAATTTGATTTTCGAAGAGTATTAATTGAATATGATTCTGCTTTGGCAATAAAAAAGAGAGAACCATGTGATTCTCTCAAATTTTATTACTACAAATATCTCGAACGAAATTTAGTTTCGTAAGATTATTTCGCAATTTCAGCCAACATTTTTTCAATGTGTTGAATTGATTTTTCACGTCCAAGCAAGTAGATGGTATCTGGCAATTCAGGTCCATGCATCTCCCCTGAAACAGCGATACGAATTGGCATGAAAAGATTTTTCCCTTTGATACCTGTTTCTTTTTGGACTGCTTTGATTTGCGGGAAGATATTTTCTACTACAAATTCATCATCTGACATAGCTTCAAGTTTTGCTTTGAAGGCTTCAAGTACAGTCGGAACCGTTTCACCAGCCATGACTTCTCGTTCAGCTTCCGTCAACTCTGGGAAGTCTGAGAAGAAAAGGTCTGTCAATGGAACGATTTCGTCCACTGATTTCATTTGTGGTTTGTAGAGTTCCACTAATTTCTCAGCCTTATCAGTCAAACGTCCTGCTTCTTCTAAGAATGGTTTAGCCATCTCAAAGATAGTTGCTAAGTCAGCTCTCTTAATGTAATCGTTGCTCATCCAGTCTAGCTTCTTCTGATCGAAAGCTGCTGGAGACTTGCTGAGGCGGTTTTCATCAAAGAGTTTAATGAGTTCTTCACGAGAGAAGATTTCATCTTCTCCACCAGGATTCCATCCAAGAAGGGCGATAAAGTTAAAGACTGCTTCTGGAAGGTAGCCTTTCTTGCGGTAGTCTTCGATAAACTGAAGGGTATTAGTATCACGTTTAGATAACTTCTTACCAGTTTCAGAGTTGATGATTAAGGTCATGTGACCAAACTCAGGTGCTTCCCATCCAAGCGCTTCATAAACCATGAGTTGTTTTGGTGTATTGGCAATGTGGTCATCTCCACGAATGACGTGAGAAATTTGCATATCGTGGTCATCGATCACAACGGCAAAGTTGTATGTTGGGTAACCATCTTTCTTTGGATGACCCAGTCCCCACCGATATTGCCACCTTCAAATTCGATATCGCCTTTAACCATATCATGCCATTTGTAGATCCCTGACTCATTGACTGCCAAACGAACCGTTGGAATCACACCTGCTGCTTCACGTTCTGCGATATATGCTGCTTTTTCTTCTTCGCTCATGCCAAGGTATTCGTTGATGTAGCGAGGTGTTTCGCCAGCTGCTTCTTGGCGTTCACGTTCTGCTGCCAACTCTTCTTCTGTAACGTAAGATTTGTAGGCTTTTCCTTCGGCTAGCAGTTGGTCAATGTATTTTTGATAGAGTTCCAAACGCTCTGATTGGCGGTAGTTTTCATGAGTCTCTGGACTTTCATCCCAGTCCATACCCAACCAACGAAGGTTTTCAAGCTGGGAACGTTCTCCGTCTTCGACGTGACGCTTGCGGTCAGTATCTTCGATACGGATGATAAAAGTTCCTCCATGGTGGCGTGCATACAAGTAGTTAAACAATGCTGTACGGGCATTTCCGATGTGTAGTAGTCCTGTTGGACTTGGTGCATAACGCACATGAATATCTTTTGACATATCTTCTCCTATAAAGTATCTAGGCGTCTGCCTTTTTGCTCTCTATATTATATCACAAGTCGTGCCAGAGTCCAATTTCTCTTTTCGAGAAATAGTAAAAAGAGTGGTAAAACCACTCTCAGAACGAAGACAAACGCCAAAAATGACGTTTGTCTTTTTCTGTTTTCAAAAATAGTTTATCTCATCATCTACTAATCTATCCAAAAATCTGAATTTGAGAAAAATAAAAAGGGATATTCCCTATCCATTTCACTAATTTTTTGATATTTAAACACGCCAAAGTAAGCCCAACCTGATCCTCCATTTTGGACTTTCCTTTCTCTCTCGTGTATCTCAAATTATGGTATTCCTTAGCCGTTCCAAAGAGTCGTTCAATTGTTTCTTTGCGTTTCTTATAGAGCTCTTTCATTTCTATTTGATGACGAATCTCCTCACAAAATTCAAGGGCATCTTTCCAGACATGTCTCGTTACTACTTTTTGAAAATTCTTGCTTTGGGTACAAACGGATAATAGGGGCAGTTAACACATACTTTAGGATTACTCTTATACTCACGGTAGCCTTCTCGAGTGGTTGTGCGATAGCTTAACACTTGATTCTCTGGACAGACATAACAGTCATAACTTGCATCATAAACAAAAATTACTAGGCCTTTAAGTTCCCCTTTACTCCTTTTTGGACGAGTATAAGGGAAGACAGGAATGATGTTTCGCTCTAATAAATAATGGGCAATAGCTGGAGTCTTGTAACCTGAATCCGCAATAATATAGCGGGGCGAGAATGGCTCTAACTTTGAAAAAAGAGCAGGGAAAGCCTGACTATCATGAACATTTCCTGCCTCAACCGTATAAGCCAAGGCCCAACCATGCTTATCACAAGCAACTTGAGCAGAATAGGCAAATACTTCCTTATGTTCGCCCTTGTGAAACCAACCACACTCGGGATCTGTCGTTGAGATTTTTCTTTTTCCTTAGCCTCACTTTCTTTTTGCGGGCTTTTAAGGACTTTTTTTCGTGTTTTTTCCTATCTAAATCAATCTCAACTGCCAATTGTTCACTCATAAATTTAGCTTGTTGGTCTACCATTTCCTTACGATACTTGTGACTATTAGCCGCCGCTTTGATATGGGTACCATCCACAAATATTTCAGAAGGATCAATTAAGCCAGCATACAAAAGCTTGGCTGAGAACTTGGGAAAAAATCTCAGAAATGAGTTCTTTATCTTGAAAACGACGGCTGTAATTCTTTCCATAGGTAGTAAAATGAGGGACCTTATCATCTAAAGTTAGTCCAAGAAACCAACGATAGGCCACATTTACTTCAATATCTTTCATGGTTTGGCGCATGGAACGAATGCCATAAAAACATTTAATCAAAGGAATTTTGACTAGCATGACGGGATCAAGACTAGGACGACCATTATCTGGGCTATAGGTATTTTCTACCAAATCATAAATAAAGTCAAAATCAACCTTTGAATCTACTTGTCGAAGAAAGTGATTTTCTGGGACCAATTCGTCTATTGTATAGAAACCATATTGCTTACGGTTATAATCAGGTTTTTCTTTGTGAAACATAGGGATTACCTCACAACTCTTCTTACCTCTATTATACGACTTTACACAAAGAAAAGCCCTTGGAAACTTGACTTCCAAGGACTTTGTCTTCAATCTGAGAGTGGTAAAACCACTCTTTATTAAATCTATTATAGACGAGCGTTGAGTTCTTTGCTCAATTCTTCAAATCCTGGTTTACCAAGAAGGGCAAACATGTTACGTTTGTATGCTTCAACACCTGGTTGGTCAAATGGGTTGATCGCATTCAAGTAACCTGAAAGGGCGATAGCCAATTCGAAGAAGTAGATAGTGTAACCAAGAGTGAAGGCATCTTGCTCAGGAAGAGTCACGTACATGTTTGGCACGTCACCGTCAGTGTGGGCAAGAAGAACACCGTCAGTCGCTTTTTTGTTAACGAAATCAACGTCTTTTCCTTGAAGGTATCCAAGTCCGTCAAGGTCTTCTTCCAAAGTAGGGATGATCACATTCTTACGAGGTTTGTCAACGCGGACAACTGTTTCAAACATGATACGAGTTCCTTCTTGGATAAATTGACCCAATGAGTGCAAGTCTGTTGAGAAGTTAGCTGAAGTTGGGTAAATACCTTTTTGGTCTTTCCCTTCTGACTCACCAGCCAATTGTTTCCACCATTCTGAGAAGTATTGAAGTGATGGCTCGTAGTTTACCAAGATTTCAGTAGCATATCCTTTACGGTAAAGGATGTTACGAACTGCAGCGTATTGGTAAGCTTCGTTTTCTGAAAGTTTGTCTGATGTGTAATCTTTACGAGCAGCATTCGCACCTTCCATAAGGGCTTTGATATCTGCACCTGATGCAGCGATTGGAAGCAATCCAACTGCGGTCAATACTGAGAAGCGTCCACCGATATCATCTGGAACTACAAAAGTTTCCCAACCGTTAGCATCTGCTTCAACCTTAACTGCACCTTTTTGGCGGTCAGTTGTTGCATAGATACGTTTGTTAGCTTCTTCTTGACCGTATTTCTTAACCAAAAGTTCTTTGAAGACACGGAAAGCGATAGCTGGTTCAGTTGTTGTACCAGATTTAGAAATCACGTTTACTGAGAAGTCTTTATCTGAAACATACTCTACCAAGTCAGCAAGGTAAGTTGATGAGATTGAGTTCCCAGCGTAAAGGATTTGTGGTGCTTTGCGTTCTTCTTTGGTTTGCAAGTTTGCAAAATGGTGGTTCAAGAAGTCAATGGCTGCTTTAGCTCCAAGGTATGATCCACCGATACCGATAACAACCAAAACATCGCTGTCTGATTTGATTTGTTCAGCAGCTTTCAAGATGCGGTCAAATTCTTCGCGGTCGTAGTTTTCAGGAAGGTCCAACCAACCCAAGAAGTCGCTACCAGCACCAGTTCCTTTACGGATCAATTCGTCTGCTGCTGTAACTTGTGCTTGCATGTACTCCACTTCATGTGGTGCAACAAATTTGTCTAATACTTTTGAATAATCAAATTTAATATGTGACATAGTATTCCTCCAAAATTTCTTCCTTTCTATCATAACGCTTACTAACAATTTTTTCAAGTTTTTATACTAAAAATTTCCAATTTTTATCACAATTCAAACGTTTGCGTAAAAACGCAACTCTATAAATATTCGTAAACAACGAATAAAAAAACGACTGAATTTCTAGTCGTTACAATTCATTCAATAAATACTCAAATAACTCTAAGTTGCCATCTTCTTCATTGACCAAGAATTCTGGATGCCACTGGAGACCAATAATACGGTGTTCGTCAATAGATTCGATTGCTTCAACAGTTTGGTCACGTGGATCTACTGCTGTTACGCGGAAATTTGGAGCTAAGTCTTTAATGCTCTGACGGTGCACTGAATTAACTTGACTTTCTTTACCAAACAATTTTGACACAACACTTCCATCAACTGTCTCAATAGAATGTGAAGTCCCAAAAGGTAGGCCTTGCCAATGACCTTCAATCTCCTGATTGAGCGTACCGCCAAAGGCAACGTTAACTAGCTGAACACCACGGCAAATGGCTAAAATTGGCTTATTCTGACGTAGGGCCTCTTGTAAAAGTGCCAACTCAAACTCATCTCGAGCTAGATTATAGTCATCGCTATCAATCGTTTTTCCTCACCATAAAACTGAGGATGGACATTTTGCCCTCCAGTCAAGATAAGCTTGTCAATCATTTCTACGTAGTCGTGAACAACTGACTCATCACCAACTGGAATCACCAAAGGAAGTCCGCCAACCTGACGAATACTCTCAGCGAATTTACAAGAGACTGATGAATGAATATTTTTTCCTTCTGCGTCCACAGGACATAGATTTGCTGCAACTCCAACAACCGTTCTTGCCATTACTGATTTCCTTTCGTTTTCTATTGATAATCTTATCTTACCATCCTTCCCCACACCTGTCTAATATGTTTTTTTTAAGTCCGTGATAAAATTTTTTTATCAGAAAAAGTTGCCCAAAATTAGGATAACTTTTTTGCTTATACTCAATGAAAATCAAAGAGTAAACTAGGAAGCTAGCCGCAGGTTGCTCAAAACACAGTTTTGAGGTTGTGGATAGAACTGACGAAGTCAGTAACACATATACGGCAAGGGGACGCTGACGTGGTTTGAATTTGATGTTCGAAGAGTATTATTCAAAGACAAATTGATTATGGTACAGTTCGGAGTAAAAACCTCCAAGCTTGAGTAATTCGTGATGATTTCCTTGTTCGATAACCTCACCATCCTTAAGGACAATAATCTGATCGGCATTGAGAATGGTTTTTAAGCGATGAGCAATGACAAAACTAGTTCTTCCTGCCACAATAGCTTCCATGGCATTTTGAATCTTGCTTTCTGTCACAGTATCAACGTTTGATGTTGCCTCATCCAAGATTAAGACCTGTGGATCTGTCATCAAGGTACGAGCGATGGAAATCAACTGCTTCTGACCGGTTGAGAAGACGCTCTGGTCATCATTGATCAAGGTATCATACTTATCTGGTAGACTTTCGATATATTCATGGATATGCGTAGCCTTAGCAGCTGCTTCTACCATTTCCTGACTGGCATCTGGGACACCAAAACGAATATTGTCCCGAATAGTTCCGCTAAACAAAACAGAATCCTGTAAGACAATTCCAACCTTGCTTCGCAAACTATCCAAGTCAAATTCTCGGATATCTCTACCATCAAAGCTGATACTTCCTGCATCCACATCATAAAAACGATTGATTAAGTTCATGATGGTAGTCTTCCCTGAACCTGTCGGACCAACTACCGCTATCATTTTCCCTTTTGGAGCTGAAATGCTGACATCTTTCAAAATAGGTTTTCCTGGCAGGTAGGAGAAGTCTACGTTACGAATCTCCACACCCTCTTTTAATTCGTTAAAGATTGGAGCATCTTGAGGACGAATTTCTTCCTCTGCATCAAACATTTCTTGGATACGGTCCGCTCCTGTAAAGGCCAGTTGCAAACTTCCCCAGCTCGCTGCCAATTGGATAATGGGCTGGTAATACTGTTGCGAAAACTGAGTAAACATGACAATCAAACCAAGTGCAGTTGCTGTCTCGATACTCTGATCATTCAATAATACAGCTGAACCGACAAAAATAACAATAGCTGTGTTGACCAAACTCATCCCATTCATGACAGGAAAGAGAATTCCTGAGAACATTCTTCCCTTGAAAGTGGCTTTTCGAACCCGTTCATTTTGCTCAACAAAACCAGCAATCACATCTTCTTGGATCCCTTGAACGATAACTGCTTTTTGTCCAGAGATACTCTCATCCATATAAGCATTGAGCTTCCCAACTTCCTTTTGTTGGAGGTTGGTATATTTTCGCGCTAGCTTTAAGATAATAAAGACCATGATAACAGCTATCGGAGTGCTGGCAATTGTGATTAAAGCCAAGGTGACATTTTTTGCGAACATGACAATCAGCAAGCCAATATAAAGGGCAATATTGGTCATGACAGACACTAAACTTTCGTTGAAAGCTTGGAGAATATTATCCAAATCACTGGTAAAACGAGACAGGATGTCTCCATCTTGATGGCGGTCAAAGAAAAAAACTGTCAAGCGAGAAAGCTTGCCAAAAAGTCCCTTACGCATTTCATTCGTCGATTCGGCAATTATACGGCTCATCAAGACCATATAGATGAGACTAGAAACTACTAAACAATCAAAATATAGGCAAGATTGACCAGGAGTCCCAAGAGACTTTGCCAAACCATATCTGGATTTCTATTTTGATAGGCTATAACCAAATTAGCCAGCTCTGTGACTGTTTGACCTGCAAATACTGGAAAGAGGGCTTGTGCTACCGTTGCAATGATAATCATAGCAATGACAACGATAAAGGATGTCTTGTAAACTTTAAAATAGTTCCAAAAAAATTCAAATGTCTTCATCCTACTCCTCCTTTCCTTTTTGCGTTTCGTAAATTTCTCGATAAACTGGGTTTGTTGCAACCAAGTCAGCATGTTTGCCTTGACCAATCAAGCGACCTTGATCAAGCACTAAAATTTTATCCGCATGAACAACAGAGCTAATCTTTTGCGCGATAATAATCGTAGTCGTCCCCTTCAAATCTTTGTTAAGAGCTTCTTGAACCAAGCGTTCTGATTTGGCATCAAGGGCAGAGGTTGAATCATCGAAAATCAATATTTTAGGATTGCTGACAATCCCACGCGCAATAGACATTCGTTGTTTTTGTCCACCAGAAAAGTTGGTCCCACGTTCTTCAACCGGACTTTCAAAGGCTAAGTCCATACGACTAATAAATTCACTGGCTTGGGCGATACGAGCCGCGCGTTCCATCTCTGAAACTGTCGCATCTCCCTTTCCTTGTCTGAGATTATCTGCAATGGTTCCACTAAAGAGGATGGCTCTTTGTAGGACGATAGAGACTGTCTTGCGAAGCGTCCCTTCACTAACTGTACGAATGTCCTTTCCGCCAATTTTGATCGAACCTTGCTGAGGATCAAACAGTCGTGGAATCAACTGAGCCAAGGTTGATTTCCCTGCACCAGTTGCTCCGACAACCCCAACCATCTCACCAGCTGCAATATCGAAAGATACATCTTTTAGGATAGGTTCTTCATCGTTTGGATAGGTGAAGGTTACATTTTCAAAACTGAGACTTCCTTCCAATTCTTCATCTTCCATATCCTTGAAGGTCATAGCCGGTTCTGTATCAAGGATTTCGCGAATACGACGGAGGGAAATCATGGCACGAGTGACTGAATTCCCCAAAAATCCAACCATGACGATGGTAAAGATAATCTGACTCAGATAGTTCACAAAGGAAGCAATGGAACCAACGACTGATGGATCTGACTCTGCCATACCTGCTACAAGCCAGATTGAGAGAAAAACAGCCCCATACGAAATCAACATCATTGCAGGTTGCATAACAGAAAAGGCATAACCGATATAAAGGTTTTCTCCCAACAATTCATCTGACACCTGCGTAAATTTATCAAACTGATCTTTTTCTCTGACAAAAGACTTAACCACGCGCACACCACGTAAATTTTCTTTAGCAATGGCATTGATACGCTCTAGTAAGGTCTGGAACTTTGAAAAGCGTGGTCCCACCACTCCCATCATAAAACCCATTATGGCAACAATCAGAACGACCATGAGAACCAGCACCCACCACAGAGAAGGTAGGGTGACAACTGCTAATATAAAGGAACCGATAAACAAAAGTGGTAGTCGAAAGAGAATTTGGAAGGTCATCATGACTACGTTTTGAATCTGGTTGATGTCGTTGGTCATACGAACAACAAGGTTCCCTGCATTAAATTCCTCGATATTGGCATATGAAAAAGTTTGAATCTTACGAAAGGCATCTTCCCTTAGGTCTGACGAAACTCCTTGAGCAATGTAGGCGGCTAACACAACATTGATGCCACCTGCAATCAAACCAATCAAGGCAACAAGGATTAACCAAAAACCAATATGATAAATAGCTTCATTATCACCTGTTAGCAGTGCCTCTAAAACTTTCTGCAAATAACGTGGTTGCAAGAGTGAACTCGTTACCATTAGACCTGTCATAATTAAGGAAGCTAGAGCCTGCCATTTATAGGCTTTTATTTTCTGAAACAGCATATTTCCCCCTTCTAAGATAGACAAAAGGGAACGACAACTCTGTCAGTCCCTTCTTATGCTTTCATGTTGATGCTATTCTAACAAAAAAGAATGCTATTGTCAAAGCACTCAACTCTTACAAGCTTGTGCAATGACGACATCAGCATTCTATTGAATCATTTAAAACATCTTCTAATTTAAGTAGAGAATTTTTATTGTTCTGAACTAGCTTGCTCTTCTAGTTTGGCTCGTCCAATTTCACGGTAGTTACGGTCGCCAACAATCTTGACTGAGAACTGACCATCTTGGTACTCAAGAATCGTCACACTTCCATTATCAAGGCCATGCGGATGCATTCCGTTGATTAGATAGACAATGGTTCCGATTGTCATTCCATGGCTAACTACCAGAGCGTTTCCTCCGCCATTAGCTTCCATTTCCTTGGCAATGGCTTCAAAACCTTCCCAAATACGACCACTTAGTTTTTCCCAGCCTTCAGCCCAGCCTGCTGTATCCACTTCTACCAAACCTTCAGCTAGCTCTGCATAGGACAAACGATGCACATGATCGACATTAAAGATTCGAGGGATGATACCCATAAAAAGATCTCCATCATAAGCACCATCAAAACTACCAAAGCACCATTCACGAATTCGCTTATCCATACGGTAGGGAATTTGTCCTGTTAAACCAAGTTCCTCAAGGATAATTCCCATTGTCTGAATGGTTCGTCCAGAGTCGCTTGAATAAGCACGCTCAAACCTTAAGCCAGACTCACGCAAACCAATCCCCAATTCATGAACGCCTCGTTCCCCTTCAGCTGTCAGTGGAGTATCACTCCAACCTTGAGCACGCCCAATCGTATTAAACATTGTTTTTCCATGACGCACTAGATACAATTTTACACTTGACATATTCTGTCCTCCATATGTATCTATTATAGCATGATTTTAGACAAAAACCTTGTCCTAACCCACTGAGTCCAACATCACCACTTCAACTAGATTTTACAAATCTGATAATCTATGTCTTATCATTCTGAGAAGGAGCAACTTTAGATGGCTCGGTGGCCTCTTTTTTAACCTCTTCTTTTTTCTTCTCGCTTTCTTCTTTTGACTTTTTTTCTGTTTTCTTCGTCTTATCGCCGGTCTTTTTCAAAGGTGGAAATTGAAATTCAAATTGATTTTTTCCAGTGTCAACAATCGTTGTAAAACCCTTTTGGTCATTACGATAAGTTGCCTTTCCTACATTAAATGACTGCTGACCACTCTCAGAACTAGCTTTTTCATAGGTCCTCTTAGCCATTGCAAATGCAAGAAGTTTTTCTTTATTCAGTGCATAATCCTGATGATGAGCCACTTGTCGATTCAGATAAAACTGTAACAAGAGACTAAAAATTCCAGCAATAGTAACCGCGTAAAGGAGAACTCCAGCTCTAACTTTTTTCTTTTTCCACACGATAGATGAACTCCCTCTCTAGTCCCTTTTCAAACTGAAAAATAAAATGAACATTTTGCCCGTTTTGGTAAATATGAGCTGATTTCAGACCGTAAACCATCGGCTGGTAACCACGTCCACTGGCATCTGTTTTTCGAAAATCATTTGACTTTGATTTTCCCATGGAAATAGGTTTCCCATCCTGTTTGAGGTAAAGTCTATCATTCTCCACTTTTTCAAATTGGGCTCGATTCAGCTCTGCTTCCAGCTGATCCACAAATAAGAGCCATTCTTTTTGCTCACTTTTCTGCTGGTAGCGAACCTCTGAAACCAAGAGTTGGCTCATAGATTGAAAAAGAAGCAAACTCCCACTAATCACAATAAGAGCAACCAGGGATTCTAAAAGAGTAAAGGCTCTGACTCTACTTATCTTGAATCGCCAGTAATTTCTCAGTTCCATGATACACCTCCAAACCTCGCTCATTCGAGACAACATGAACTGTAAGCCCATTGACAGTCAACTGCTTTTGTCCAGTCTGCAAAGCCATTCGAGCCACTCGCAAAACTTCTTCCTGTTCTAAGAGTCTTGCTTCCTGTCGTCTACTTTCTTGAATCTGCCCTAACAAGAGGGTTGCAATACTGGCAAAAATAGCTAGTGAAATCACTGCCTCCAGTAAAATAACCGCCTTAATTTTTTGCTTCTTGAATACGTTTAATCTTTCCATTTCCTAGATAAAGTTGGTAGCGAACTACATCTTTCCTTGTTTGAAATCTCACACTTGCAAGAGACGAATTTCCTCCAGCCTTATCAAAGGTGATTGACTGATTGGACTGTAGTTGAATCCCTTTAGGGATGGCTAATTTCTGATAGCCATTTCCAATACTTCTCTCTTCCAAAATCAAGTTGATCTTCTGCTGACTAGCCAGACTTCGCTTCTGGGTTTCTCGATAAAGTTCCTCAAACTCCATAAAGAAAATTTGCTCTTCCACAGCCGCAAAAGTGGACTGAACTGAACTTGACAAACCCAAGGCTAACAGACTAACTATCCCTAAGACCAATAAACTTTCTAACATAGTAAAAGCCCTAATCCGCAACTGTTTGACTTGTCTTTTGTTTTGCATGGTATTCCTTATAGGCTTTTGCTTGCTCAGCAGTGATGCGTCCATCTGCCTCTAGTTTACTTAGACTAGCATCCTCATTTTTATCTAGAGTATAGAGTTCAGCTTGGCTTTCTACCACCTTGACGACTGCTGCTTTCCCCTTATCATTCACTGCATCCTTTTGTTTAGTTAGGTTTGGCACAAACAGTAAGAGTAGGACGCTAATGATGAGCAATACGACTAGCATTTCTACCAGTGTAAAAGCTTTTGCCTTGGCTTTCTTTAATTTCATCAACATTTTTTTCATCTAAAAATTTACCTCCATATTTTGATACATAGGCAGCAACATAGCTGCGTACAATAAAACGATTAGCAGAGCTACAAAAATAAAGACCAGGGGTTGAACTAAGTTCATCGTACGATTAACTCGGGTAAAGAAGGATTCCCACGTTTTTTCCGCATAGATTTCCAATTCGCTTCCCAACTTGGACTTTACCTCTCCATATTCAATGATTAGTCCCAACTCTCTTCTAAAAAAAGGATAATTCCGCACAACCATAGAAAATTCCTGCCCACTTTGTAAAGCTTGATCTAAATCATGTCCGATTTCCTTAAAAAGAGGATTTCCTTGCTCCTGCATCATCTGAAAAATCTGTGATAGCTCCAGACCTTGACCAATCATATTACCCCATTCTCGAGCATAATAGGCAGTCATATAATACTGAACAAACACACCTATAAAAGGAATTCTAGCTAGAAAAGAAAAGACTTGTATCTTCCTAGATTTTCTGTAGAAGACCAATCCCGTTAAAGATGCTAGAGCTAACGCTAGAACAAGCCCAAGAAAAATCTGTGGTAGCTTGCTAATCACTAAGGTAGCTATGTTACTACTATCCAGTTGGGGCAAGAGATAATTTCGCAACCCCAACATAATGAGCAGTAAGAAAGCTAACAAAATGATTGGATAGGTCGCGACTTCGATTAACTTTTTCTTGACCTTAGCAAGATTATCTAGATACTCTTCAATTTTCCCTAAACTCAAATGAAGATTCCCATGAACTTCAGCCAAGGAAAGTTGCGTGACAATTGAACTTGAAAAACCTAAAGTCCCCATCATTTCCGAGAAGGATTTTCCCTGCGAGAGTCCTAGACGCATCTGCGATACATATTCCTTTTCCAACAAGAGACTTCTATCTAGAAAGGAAATGATTTCTACCAGATGAAAACCACTAGAAAATAAATTGTTAAAGAGAGTGATGATTTTCTTCTGCTTACTGGTAGCTAATTTTCTCCGTTTCAGCTTGAATGGCACTGATATGTCCTTTTTTAAGAAGCTGGTTAATTTGCCCATTCCACTTTTCTGCCTGATGTTCTTGATAATTTTTGTTTGCAAAATCAATAATTCCTCCTCCCGCGATTAGTCTCTGGTAACAAACACCTTGTAAAACAACTGCAAGTTCATCTTCACTAACACCAAGTTCTAAGAGGCGCTCATAAACCCCACGAACACTCTTGGCATGGATTGTCGAGAATACCGTGGCACCTGTCAGACTAGCTCGTACAACGGCACGGGCTGTTTCACTATCTCGAATTTCTCCAATAATTAAAAGATCTGGACGATGTCGTAGGGAAAGTTTTATCAAGTTCTCATAGCTAAGTCCGATAGCTTCATTGAGCTGTAATTGTAGCATTTCTTCTTGCTTAATTTCTACTGGATCTTCAATGGACATGACCTGCTGTCCCTTAAACAATGACTTGGCTAATTCATGCATCAAAGTAGTTTTGCCGCTTCCTACGGGGCCTGCAAAAAGATAAAGCCCGCGTTGCCTAAAGCCCTTTTCCAGTTCTATAAGGTCCTGAAACCAGAAGCGCAACTCTTTTTCTTGATCATGCAAAAGTCGAATTACTAGACTCTCATGACCACGATAATCTCCCACCGTCGATAAACGTAATGAAGAAACCTTGTCTCCATGCTGATAATCACAGGAACCAAGCTGACTACGGCGTTTTTCTCCAACGTTCATCCCCGCAACAAATTTAAAGTGACTAATGACAGCCCCCAACTTTTCAAAGTCATAGGTGTTAATCAAATGTCTCTCATCTCCAACTCGCATATGTAGCTCATAAATCTTTTCTTTAGGAACAAAATAGATGTCCTGAGCTCCCTGTTTTTTGGCCAGTGTAATCAATTCTTGTGCAAGTATTTGTACCATATCTACCTCCTCATTCTTATTATTCGAAGAAAATATAAAAAAAAAGAAGAAACAACTTCATTAAAAAGTTGTTTCTTCTTTTTTTATGCGACAAGTACGGTGAATTTCTAAACCAGTCTGCTTTTCGTAACCAGGTCTAAATTTTTCATCAGGAATGACTTGACCATCTTCCAACAAAGCCAAGGAATGATATTGCTGAAGAAATTCATCGCATTCTTCACACCAGCGTTTATCTTCTGGATCCCAAAAAATAGTCATCAAGTCTCCTCTACTTTTGTAAAGGGGAATCTCCTTTTCTAACTCAAACCAACAAGACTTATAATATTTCAAGGCGTCATAATAGTTATCAAATTTTTGCTCGCAATGACGTCGTCTTCCCAGCCTTCTATAAACCACCACGGTTCAAAATCTCCGTACATTTTTATAACTCGATACATAGTTTAACTTCCTTTGTACCGTATATTATAGCGAAATTTTGAGAACAATGAAAGAATTTTGCTCATTTTCACGAATTATATAACATTTTCAAAAAATCCAGCTATTCAAAAACGAATAACTGGATTTAAAAACAAGATTAACCTTCTGAAATATCGTTTTCAATGATCACTTTAATCGCATGATGATCGGCGGCCTTACTAAATACTTCATAGGCCTTTTCTATTTCACTAAGTTTGAAATAATGAGTCACCAATTTTTCAGGTTCAATTTTATGACTTTCTAAGGCTTTCAAGAGCTGAGGAGTTGTATTGGTAGAAACCAATCCAGTAGTCACATTAATGTTACGAATCCAAAGAGTGTCCAAATCAAACTGTACTGGTTTACCATGCACACCACAGTTGGCAACTGTTCCGTCTACACCGATAATTTTTTGACAGAAGTCAAATGTTGCAGGAATTCCAACAGCTTCAATAGCGACATCCACACCGCGACCATCTGTCAAATCATAAATTTCTTGAATTGCCTTTTCAGGATCTGCAGAATTAATCTTATGAGTAGCACCGAAAGAAACTGCAGTATCCAAGCGGTTATCGTCTAGGTCCACCATAATCAATTTAGCTGGTGAATAGAATTGTGCCGTCAAAAGAGCTGCCAATCCAACTGGCCCTGAACCAACGATAGCTACACTACAACCAGGCTCAACTTTCCCTTTTAAGACACCAATTTCATAGCCAGTTGGCAAGATATCAGATAACATAACCAAAGCTTCATCAGACAAGTCAGCTGGAGTATGATAAAGAGTATTATCAGCATGAGGCACACGAAGATATTCTGCTTGCATACCGTCGATCAGATGCCCAAAAATCCATCCACCTTCGTCTTCACAGTGAGCATAGATTCCTTTTTTACAATAGTAACACTTACCACATGCACATACGCAAGAAATTAAAACCTTATCACCCTTTTTGAAGTTTGAAACTCCTGCTCCGACTTCTTCTACAATACCAATTCCTTCATGTCCTAGGATAGTTCCACTTTTACAAGCAGGAACATCCCCTTTAATAATATGAAGGTCTGTACCACAAATAGTAGTCTTAACGATACGCACAATAGCATCTGTTGGCTTGCGAATAACTGGTTTGTCAACATCAACAAATGACGCAAGGCCTGGTTTAACGTAAGTATAAGCTTTCATAAGCAATCCTCCGCTTTTTTATTTGTATTATTTATATCATAATTGTAAGCCTTTTCATTGAAAAAATCAAGTGATTTGTGAAAGAAATAACAAATTTATTTTAAAAAAAGAAGAAACTAAACTAGTTTCTTCTTTAGAAATTATGCTTGATAACGTTTTTCACCATCTAGATAAGTTGCTACTAATTCCAAATCTTTATCTAACACGATAAAGTCTGCATCGTAGCCTTCACGAATTTGTCCACAGACGTCATCGATATGAACTGATTTAGCTGGGTTCAGACTAGCCATCATGACTGCCTCATGAGGATTTGCAATTCCCCACTCAACGACATTTTTCAAACCATCTTTAAGTTTGAGAATGGAACCTGCCAAGTTACCTGTAGATTTAAGGCGAGCAGTCCCATTTGCAACTACAACTGGAAATTCACCTAACATATAATCGCCATCTTGCAAACCACCTGCTGTCATACAGTCAGTGATAAGGGCAATATTTTCAGTTCCTTTTTGTTTAAGAAGAATTTCGCAAGCTTTAGGATCCACGTGATGACCATCACAAATCAATTCTGCATAAGTGTGTGGTAATTCATACATCGCACCAACCATACCAAGTTCGCGGTGTGTTAAGCCACGCATTCCATTATAAGCATGAACCCAAACACTAGCCCCGGCATCAACAGCTTTTTTAGCTTCATCAAATGTAGCATTAGAGTGACCAAGAGCAACAGTTACACCTTCACCAGTAATAGTACGTACAAAGTCCTCAACCCCATCACGTTCAGGTGCAAGAGCAATTTTATTTAGAAGACCATTAGCAGCCTTCTGCCAAGCGCGAAACTCATCCATACGTGGATCTTTCATATAGGCAGGATTTTGAGCCCCCTTAAATTTTTCGGTGAAGTAAGGTCCTTCAAAATAAATACCACGAATCTTAGCACCAGATGCTTCTTGATAGCGTGCACCAATGTTTTCAGTAACAGCCAGCAATTGTTCGTATGATGAAGTTAGTGTAGTTGGTAGGAAACTAGTAACACCTGTGCTAAGAAGACCTTCACTCATCGTATGAAGAGTTCCTTCAATATTATTATCCATGACATCCACACCACCAAAACCGTGAATGTGTGTATCAACGAGACCAGGTGCGATGCTATAACCAGAATAATCTAAAATTTCAGCATCCCCAGAAATCTCTTCAACATGCTTACCAAACTTGCCATCAATAAGTTCCAAATAACCTCCACGACGAATACCATGTGGATAGAAATTGATCAGCTTTAATATACTTAGGCATAATGATAACCCCCTTAAGAAATAATCTACTATTTATTATGTCAATTACATTATAAACCTTTCAAAACAATTTGTAAATGGTATAGACCTTTTTTAGTGAAATTTTAATTAATTATTCAACAAAAAAGACAAGGTTTTTGGACCTTGTCTTTAATACTATACCGGCGGCCGGGGTCGAACCGGCACGTCCTTGCGGACACTGGATTTTGAGTCCAGCGCGTCTGCCAATTCCGCCACGCCGGCAAATAGTAACTGGGGTAGCTGGATTCGAACCAACGCATGAGGGAGTCAAAGTCCCTTGCCTTACCGCTTGGCTATACCCCAATAATATAAAATAGGCGAGTGATGGGGATCGAACCCACGCATGCCAGAGCCACAATCTGGTGTGTTAACCACTTCACCACACCCGCCATAATTTTAAAACACGGGCAGTAGGAATTGAACCCACACTGAAGGTTTTGGAGACCTTAGTTCTACCTTTAAACTATGCCCGTAGTTAAGGTTATGGAAGGGGAGGGATTCGAACCCCCGAACCCGAAGGAGCGGATTTACAGTCCGCCGCGTTTAGCCTCTTCGCTACCCTTCCAAAATATTTAAATGGCGCGAGACGGAATCGAACCGCCGACACATGGAGCTTCAATCCATTGCTCTACCAACTGAGCTACCGAGCCTTATTGCGGGAGCAGGATTTGAACCTACGACCTTCGGGTTATGAGCCCGACGAGCTACCGAGCTGCTCCATCCCGCGTTAATAATAAAGGAGGATGTGGGATTCGAACCCACGCACGCTTTTACACGCCTGACGGTTTTCAAGACCGTTCCCTTCAGCCGG